>Ga0209698_10000019_pt1 | contig 132757 bp, 101 predicted proteins | sample LitLauG_LLR_2012_FD_187203 | JGI IMG/M metagenome (GOLD analysis project Ga0209698, IMG submission 187203) | Freshwater sediment microbial communities from Pennsylvania, USA - Little Laurel Run_MetaG_LLR_2012 (SPAdes) (version 2) | ecosystem: Environmental > Aquatic > Freshwater > Creek >... | reverse complement strand
CCGTGCACCTGAATGCCCTCATGCGTGCGCTTTGCTGGCGATCCGCGCGCGGCAGTCGCGATGGTTTGCGCCCCGGAACCGGGTGCGACCGCAGAATTGACGCCAGTCGACGCGGCCTGGACGGTCGGGATCGTGCTGCCCTGCACCGGCGGCTCAACTGCCTGGGCTGACGAGAGCGCCGCGGCCAGCAGCGCTATTACCCAAAGCGCGCCAATCGGCCAGCCTCGGCCTATCCGACCTGCCTGCGCACTGGCAACAGCATCACATTGCGTTCTAGCGTTCATTCGCGGTCTCCCAATTCGCACTCATGAGATATGCAAGCTAGATAGCTGTACTGCGGCGTTCGCTACTTGCATATCCATCGTTAACTCCGTCTCCCTATTTGCGCAGCCTTTTGCATTGCATTGATTCCCCGCAGCAAGCAGCGCACTGCGGGCAGTATTGGTTTCGCCACAGTTGCGGTCAATGGGGTTGCTTCCCTATACCATTTGACATATACCTTCTTAGGCTTATGCGAAACACCTGGCTTTAATTTGAGCTAAGCGCGGCAATGTTGAGCGCTTTACAGTGCGTGGCGGCGTTGGCGCAAAATGGCGCTCGTCTTCATTTGTTAGCGCCCTATTCCGATTGGCTGTGCCGACTATGAATTGGCTGAAATCCGCGCGAGCCGGACTGTATGAATGTGCCGCGCATCGCGTCCGCCAAATTTTCTGCGTCTTTTTGGCAGCTGCGGCAGTTTCCGCATCAGCGCAGGTGACCGTCGTTATCAGCGACGACAGTGCTCCCTACCGGGAGGCAGCGACGGCTTTCAAGGAGAACTTCGCCCAGGGCAACAAAGTTCTCTTGGGTGTGGATACCCTGACCGTCGCCGCGCTGGCCGCACAGCGCGGGCCGGCACTGGCGCAAAGCGATTTGGTCGTTACCGTTGGCGTCGCGGCCGCTCAGGCGATCGATGCAATGCCCGGCCACGGCCCGATGCTGAGCATCCTCATTCCAATGCAGGCATTCGAATCCTTGCCGTGCGAATCCCCGCTGACCTCGGCGCGCCGCTGCTCTGCAATTTTTCTCGACCAACCGCTGCGGCGCCAGTTCAACCTGATCCAGGCCGCACTGCCGGGTAAAAAGCGACTTGCTCTCGTGCTGGGACCCGCAAGCGCCCGTCTTCTGCCAGCGCTCAGGGAAGACGCAGCGAACCGGAAGCTCACGCTGGCCACGCGGGAAATAGCCAACTTCGAGGAACTCTACCCTGCACTGCAAAGTGTCCTGCCGGAAGCTGATCTGCTGTGGGCCCTACCGGACAGTGTGGTGCTAAACCCCGCGTCCGCGCGCAATGTACTCGTGAGCGCCTACCGATACCAGTTGCCCGTTGTTGCCTCCTCCGAGAACTACGTCAAGGCCGGTGCACTGGTCGCGGTATTTTCATCACCCGAGCAACTCGGGCGCCAGGCCGCCGAGATAGCAACAATTGCAATCGCTGGCGGCAAGACGGCACTTCCGCCGCCGCAATACCCGCGCTATTTTTCCGTGCGTACGAACGAGCAGGTCGCCCGCTCGTTGAATATCCCAATCGAGAGCGAGCAGGACTTGCACACGCGCATTTCGGGGATGCGCGAATGATCCGTCTATCGAGCAAGCGAACGAGCATACGCACGCGGGTGCTGATTCTCGCGCTTGCCCCGACTTTGGTCGTGTTGCTTGCACTTGCTGGGTTCTTCACCGCCTTCCGGACGTCGGAGATAGAAGCGTCGCTGGCGCAGCGCGGCGCAGCCATCGCCCGCCATGTGGCGCGCGCGGCCGAGTTCGGATTGTTCTCCGGCGACCGCCGTACACTGCAGGCCATTGCCGACGACGCCCGCGCTGAGGAGGATGTCGCGTCCATCACGATATTCGATGCCGCTGGGATGCCGATGGCGCAAAGTGGTCGCGCGGCGCAGCCGGCGGCCCCGCGAGAATCCGGGCCCGTTTTTTTTTCACCCGTAGCCCAGTCCCTGCTGCAGGTCGAAGACATAGCGTCGGCACCGAATGCCGCGGCGCCACTGCGGCTCGGTAATGTTCGCGTCGAAATGTCGCCGCAGGCGAGCGAGACGGCAAAGCGCACGGTCTGGCTGATCACCGCTGTCATCGGCTCCCTTTGCCTGATCGTCGCCGCGTTCATCGCACTGGCCATCGGGCGCGGCGTAACCGGTCCCATACGCCGCCAGGCGCAGGCGATCCGCGCGATTGCCGGTGGTGATCTCACGGTCCGGGTCGATACCGATTCCGGCGGGGAGCTGCTCGATCTGGCCGAAGGGATCAACCGGATGTCGGCCGCTCTGCAAGCGTCGCAAAGCACGCTCGAGAGCCGGATCGTGCAGGCAACGGAACAATTGCAAATGCAAAAGGATGTGGCCGAGCAGGCCAGCGAAGCCAAATCGCGCTTCCTTGCGGCCGCAAGTCACGACCTTCGTCAGCCCCTGCATGCCATCGAGCTCTTTGCCGCAGCCTTGCGGGGCAAGGTACGAGGGCGTGAAACGCAGGAGCTCAGCCAGAAGCTCAAGCAGGCTATCGACGCGATGGATGCCCAATTCATTGCGCTTCTGGACATCTACCAGCTCGACGCGGGCGTGCTCAAGCCGCAAGTCCGGCCGTTTCCGGTGCAGGAGCTTTTCAACGGCTTGGAGGGCGCGTTTCGCAACGATGCTCTCACCCGGGGACTGCGTCTTGCCATAGTCCCGACGCGCATGGTCGCTTGCAGCGACCCGGCCTTGGTCTACCGGATCCTTTCCAACCTCGCCAGCAACGCTCTGCGGTATACAAGCCGCGGCACAGTGATGATCTGCTGCCGGCGCGACGCTGCCGGCCTGCGGCTTGAAGTACGCGATTCCGGGCCCGGGATAGATCCTGCCGAGCAGGAAAACGTCTTTCGCGAGTTCTACCGCGTAGAGGGCAGCAGGCGTGAGCGGGGTATGGGGCTTGGACTATCGATCGTAGGGCGGATGGCGGCGCTGCTCGGCACGCGGGTGACGCTGCGGTCGCAACCGGGAAGCGGTTGCGTATTCTCGGTTGCACTACCTCGCGATTCGGAACCCGAGCCACCGCCTGCGCTGAGCCCTGGGCGGCCGCAAGCGCTGCGCGCCGCGCACCTTGCCGTTCTCATCGTCGACAACGATCCGCTCGTCCTGCAAAGCACCGTGGCGCTGACGCGGCAATGGAATCTCCATGTTGTTACGGCCGCCGGCGTAGGGGAAGCGCAAAGGGTTCTGCGGTCCCTGACCCACGAGACGGTACTGGTCCTGACCGACCTGTGGCTCTCCAACGACGAAGATGGCATTCAGCTTCTCGATACGCTACGCTTGGACACAGCGCGCACCGTCTATGGCGTGGTCGTAACCGGAGATACGCGCCCGGAAACGGCGGACCGGATCCGGTCCGCCGGTTATCTGGTGTTGCACAAGCCCGTTTCTGCCGCAAAGCTGCGGGCAACCTTCATGTATTACGCTGGCAAGCCCCGCTCCGGGGAACCCGGAGCGTGATTGAAGGCGAAAGCACCGGGACCTGAAGATGAAGATACTCCTGGCAGACGATCATGTGCTGGTACGCGAAGGCCTCAAGCCGTTTCTCGCGCACCTGTCACGCAAGGTGCAGTTCGTCGAGGCGTGGGACGCCGCAAGCCTGATGGAGGCGGTGCGCAGCCAGGCAGACCTGGATCTCGCGCTGGTGGACCTGAACATGCCGGGCATGCAGGGCGCGCAGAGCATTTCGCAACTGCGCGACGTATCGCCCTCCCTTCCGGTGATAGTCCTCTCGGGCGTGGAGATTCCGGATCAGGTGGAGGCAGTTCTCCACGCCGGAGCATCCGGCTACATTCCCAAGTCTTCCGTAGCGGAGATCATGGTCAGCGCAATTCGCCTCGTGCTGGCCGGCGGGCAGTACCTGCCGCCGTTGCTGCTGTCCACGGTTCCCAACAACGGAAGTGCTTCTGCCAACCCGCCGCAAACTGGGAGGCTTCCAGCGCTATCGCGGGCGGCAAAGAAACTTACTGCGCGGCAGCGCGAGGTCGTGGATCTGCTGGCGCAGGGCTTCACGAACAAGATGATTGCCGGCGAACTGGGGATGGTCGAGGGCACCGTCAAGAGCCACCTGGTTCAGATCTTTCACCTGCTGGGCGTGCACAACCGCACTTCCGCGGTCATCGCCGCGCAGCGACTTTATGCGGAAAAGGCAGATACCGACATTCACGCCTGATAGAAAAGTCGCTCGTCCGCCGCATCACTGCCGGGCGCTGAATTCCACGTAGGCGCGCTGCGTGAAGGTGGTGTATGGGTGAAATTCCACAAAATCCGGTCCCAAACCCTCCACCCCGACGGTGAGCGTGGCCTTAGCGCCCATGGCATTCCATGTCCGGCTGACATGGGCATCGAGCCGGTGCTCGTACGGGAGGGCAACATCGTTGTCCTGGCCGTAGATACCGGTTTGTGCGGGCAAGGATCCGTTCAGGTAAAAGCCAAAGCCCGCCGTCCAATCCTGCGCGATGCGTTGCTGCCCGGCAATGGCCAGAAGGCTGCGCGGCATGGTCCGCCGGTCGCCGGGCTGATTCGCCGTAATCAGTGTGTTCGCATAGGAAAAGACGAAGCGGGTAACTGGGCCGGCCTGGTAATGGACCTCAAGCTCTGCCCCCGAGATGTGCGCATCGCCGAGGTTCTTCGAGAAGACTACCGGTTCGAAGATGACTGGAACCGCGGGATTGGACGTCTGCTCGATCAGGCTGCTTGCGTGGTCCCGATAGATTTTCACATCGCCCTGCAGTCGCCCCTCGAGTTGACTCGCGTGATAGCCCAGTTCGGTGCTGACAATCTCCTCCGAATGCAGGCCGCCCCCGCTGACGTTCAACGGGACGTTGAGGGAACCCAGCGCAAGGCTGTAGTCACCCTGCGCTTCGAATATGGAGGGCGTTCGCGTTGCACGCGAAACACTGGCGCGCAAGCTTTGATGATCATCCAGGTGGTAGGTGGCCGATGCCCGCGGTGAAACTTGAATGCCGTCAATAGAGGTTCGCTCCAACATGGCCCCCGACTGCAGGAGCCAGGCCGCGGCGCGCCATTCGGCGTGGCCAAAAAGCTGCTCAAAATTGCTGGAAACAAGCGACTTGCCACCAAAATAGATCGGCGAGGCAACCTCTTCCACGTTCGCCCCCGCGCCCATCACAAGGCGCAATCTCTCCATAGGGCTGGTGACGTGAACCCACTCCAGGTTATGCCGGTCAAAACGGTAATTGGCATACAGGGAGTAGGTCTGCACCGGTGTTCCGGGCAGCGCCAGCGGCAATGACACCAGCGACTCGGTCGCCATATGCCGTTCGTAGTAGTACTGTAGGGACGACTCTTCATTGGCTGCCCGCGTCTGCTGCCACTTGATCTGCGCGTAGGTGTCCTCGATGTTCTCCATCCGCGGGCGGTCGATGGCGCTTGCGGCACTCCCCAATCCGCGCTGGCCGGCGCTATAGCCGAACTGTGCCTGAAGGGAATTAACGGCGTCGGCGTCGACATCTGCACGCCCCGTAAGGAAATCGTGGTGCTGGCTATCGAAGAGATCGACGAAACCATCGTCGCCTTTGTGTCCCGCACTGACCCGGTAACTAAAGCGGCCATCCGCACCGCTGTCCCGCACGACGGCATCTCGTACGCCACCAGCGCCCGAGCGCACCCGGGCATAGGCGCCCTCCCCCGCGACCGGCGTGCGCGTGACGATGTTGATTGTTCCAAAAAAGGCGTTTGCCCCATCGCTGGCGGCATTGGGCCCCCGGGTTACCTCGATGTGATCGATATCGTCGATCGCAATTGCCAGATCATCCCAGAGTACCGTGCTGAAGGGCGGCATGTAGACCGAACGCCCGTCGATCAGCACCTGCATGCGGCGCGCATTTTCGTCCGTCAGGCCGTGATAGGAAACTACCGCGACGACGCCATCGACACCGATCGCCGGGCGCACGAACATTCCGGGAATGAGCCGAAAAAGATCCGTGATGGTGCGCAATCCGGTCGCCTCGATCGTGGCCCGATCGATGATGGACATGGCCACCGGGGCCTCGGAAACCGGTTGCAGCAGTCGCGAACCCGTGAGCACCGTGGGAATGTCGCCCAGGAATTCCTGCTCCGATGCGATCGGATCGGCCAAGGCCGCCTGCACTGCGGCCACGAAGCATAGCGCCAGCCAGATTCGGTATGCGTCGCCCTTTTGCCGCATAGAAATGGTTTCTTGTTATTTCGAAGCTATTCGGCCGCAATAGCACCGCGCAGGGCGCCGCGGCCCGTTCCATTAGCCCACCCCTGCTGTCAATTTAGCGCCTTACGAGACGATCAGCAACCAATTTGCATCCGGGCGGCATCCGTAGGAACTCGATTTTTTTTGTGGCAAGGCAATAGCCGACCAACATGGCTTTCGTCCGATTCCGAATCACTACTGGAACCGCGCGGCCGCACCGCTTCTACTGCTGCTTCAAGTTCCAATCTGCTTGCGCGTTGCCCAAACGCAGTTCGAATCGCGCCCCTTGGCGACCAGGACAAGCTCGCAAATGGCCAACCGAAACGACAATGGGGATCCCTGGTTTCAGTTGGCGCCACCAGGAGCGGATCTACACGTTCATCCGCAATTGAGAACCAAGCATCTATCAAAAGTTATAGATCCTTTGCCGCGTTGTCACCGAGGCATGGCCAGAGTACCTTGCCACCCAAGCTGACACAGCCCTGCAAATCAACCATTGACGCGATACCGCAGGTCTCGAACTTCTGGGATGTTGCCTTCATTTTGCGGCGATCCTCGGCCTTTGCTTGTTGTGCGTGATCATATGTTCAATTCGGCGCATGCGGACTTGCTGCGCTAATACAACCTTCGGATCAACGGCAAACGTTGCCGCAATTTAGGGTCAATACCATGTTCCGCACTAGAAAATCCATTGCCGCGCGGCGGGCCGGCTGGTTCGTGGCCGCGACCGTCTTCCTATCAATCATCTCATCGTGCGGCGGCAGCGGCGGCAATGGCAGCAGTAGTGGTCCCGCTCCGACCGCCAACGTCGTTTCCGGCAGGGTCGTCGATGCCTTCGTCGCAGGAGCTTCGGTCACTGCCTACCAGGTCAATGCCAACGGGACTCCGGGATCGGTCATAGCCGGCCCGGTCACCACGGATTCCAGCGGCAACTACTCGCTTAATCTGGGAACGTATTCCGGACCGGTTTACCTGACGAGCACGGGCGGGACTTATATCGATACCGCAAGCGGCGCCACGATCAATGTCGCAGGTTCCGGATTGACGCTGTCGGCAATCGTGCCGGCGGCATCCGGATCGATCACGGCGCAGATCACACCGATGACAACCATGGCCGCGCAGGCGGTTCCGGCCCTGCTGTCGAGCGGAATCGGCGCGACCGTTGCAGCTGCCGCCACCGATGCCAATGCCCTGATCTCAAACTATTTCGGCATATCGAACATCCTGAATACGGCGCTGCTCGACCTCACGCAGGCCGGCTGTGCGAGCGGTGCGAGCGCGGGCAGCATCAATGCCTCGATGATCCTCGCCGGCATCTCGCAGCTGGCAGTGGCAAACGGCGTCTCCACCCCGAGCCTGATGCAGGCGCTGATCCAGGACGTGACATCAGACGGCCGCTTCGACGGCAAGGCCAGTGGCACGGCCATCAATGTTCCGTTGAGCCCGGGACCGGGACAGATTGCCTTGTCGACGATCGAAGGCGGCGCCCTTACCGGGCTTGCCAGTGCCGTCACGGCATTCACCAATTCCGCGTCCAACGCCTGCAAGGCTGCGGCGACGCAGATCGCGCTGGCTGCGCTGTCCAATCCCGGAATCTTTTCGGTGCCGGCGGCGCCGACCGGCGTCGCGGTCACCCCGGGAAATGGCCAGGTCACCGTTAGCTGGAATCCCGTGTCGGGGTCGAGTTCCTACAACCTCTATGTTGCAACGGCGAGCGGGGTGCAATCGGTCCCCAGCGGGTTGCCGGGCTACGCGAGCTACCTGAAGGTCAGCAGTCCCTATGTACTCAGCGGCCTGAGCAACGGCACCGCGGTCTACATAGTGGTCACCGCTGTGAATGGGTCAAGCGCCCTGGGCAGCGAGAGCCCGATATCCGCGCAAGTGAGCGCGACGCCCTCGGGGTCGATGGGCGTGTCGGTTGCGATCAATCAAACCTCGCCGCAGACAGTCAGTGCCAACGGAACCATCAACTTTACGGCAACCGTGAGCGGCAGCACCAACCAGACAGTCACCTGGAGCGTGCAACCGGCCTCGGGCTGCGGAACGATTTCCACCACCGGGCAATACACCGCCCCAGCAAGCGCCGCCACGTGCACGGTCGCGGCGGCAAGTGTGGTTGCGCCAAATCCGAGCACGGCAGTCACGGTAAACGTCACCGGTGTGGCTGTCACGCTGTCCTCAATTGCAATTCTTCCATCCAATCCTACGATCAACGTCGGCGCAACCCAGCAGTTCAGCGCAAAGGGAACGTATTCTGACCAGTCCACCCTGGACCTCACCACCCAGGCGAGCTGGGCTTCCGCCAACACTGCCGCCGCCACGATCGGCAATCAAACCGGCTCCAAAGGCCTGGCAACCGGCGTTGCCGCCGGTAGCAGCGCGATCAGCGCAACCATGGGCAGCATCGTCGGCCAGACCCAGATCACCGTGGCGGCGCCCAGCCGCACCGCGGTAGCCTTGTCGACGGGAGCAAACGACGTCTATTGCGCGACGATGAGCGATGGCTCGACCTGGTGCTGGGGTTTCGATCTGTTCGGCAATCTGGGGGATGGCAGATCCGGAGCATCGGTCGATGCCGTGCCAACGCCCGTTCTATCGACCAACCTGCCCGCGGCCAATCCCGCGAAATCCATATCCGCCGGGGCTGCGACTTGCGCGGTATTGACCGATGGCACGATTCAATGCTGGGGGTCCGGTAGCGGAGGCTTGCTGGGCAACGGAACCACGACCGCCGATTCGACGGCGCCCGTGACGGCCTACAACAATCCGGCCAACCCCGCGAAGCAGGTCTCGGTGGGAGCGTTGGCATGCGCGCTGTTCCAAGATGGCACGATCGATTGCTGGGGTGGCTACCCGAATGGAAGCTTCGGGGAGTTGGGCAATGGCACGGCAACGACAGGCTACTCGTTGACGCCGGTTGCCGTGAGCACTATCACGCCGGCAAATCCCGCAACGTCCGTCTCCGCCGGCAATAGCATGGCGTGCGCCGTGATGGCCAACGGAACCGTCGAGTGTTGGGGCGACAACACCTGGGGCGAGTTGGGCAACGGCACGTTCACCGGATCGTCGCCGTGTGGCACATACTGCATCTCGACTCCCGTGACCGTGACCGGTTTGAGCGGCGTGACGGCTGTGTCCGCGGTTGGAAATAGTGCAACGTATCCTTCGGCATGCGCACTGAAGAGCGATGGTACGGTCTGGTGCTGGGGATACGGATTTGGCTATATCACCCATACAGGGATCGGCTTTGATCTGCCGTATCAGGTAAGCATTCCACCCGCGAAGGCGGTTTCGGTCGGCGGTTCCGCCTGCGCGCTTTTGACCAATGGCACCGTGATGTGCTGGGGCGTCGACAGCAATGGCCAGTTGGGAAATGGATCGGCCAGCCCCACAGCCTTGGCTCCGATCCTGGTCAGCAATATCACGACCGCAAACCCCGCCACTGCCATAACGGTGGGCTTGGACAGCGCCTGCGCGCTGCTGCAGGATGGCACCGTCTGGTGCTGGGGCAACGGCCTCTACGGCAATTTGGGCAACGGAACGACGGCGAGTACTCAGGCTGTGCCGGTGCAGGTCACCGGCTTGTAGTCAGCCCCACGCCGTCAGAAAGCTAGTCCCGTCGACATACTTGGAAATTCAGGCGAGCCAGAATTAAGCGATTGCTCGCCTGGGCCTGGCGCTCTTGCCATGCCTGCACCCGCCCTCGTTACCCGCACTTTTTTGCGCTATTCCTGATTATTGCCCGCTTTGTTGCCCACTTTCGCCCGCGATTCAGGGGAAATCAAAAAGCGTCACTTTGCCTTAATCGTCGCCGACGGCCCCGGGGAAAAGCACGTCAGTGTAGCCAAATTTAGAAAAATCCTTCACGCGCATCGGGTAGAGGATGCCATCAAGGTGGTCGCACTCATGCTGCACCACCCGCGCATGAAATCCTTCCACCTCGCGGCTGAAGGCCGTACCGCGGGCGTCGTAACCGGAATACCGCAGCCGCGCCACCCGCGGCACCACGCCGCGCAGTCCGGGAACCGACAGGCAGCCCTCCCAGCCATCTGCCATTTCCGAGGTCAGCGGCTCGATCACGGGATTGATGAGTACGGTGGGCGGCACTTCGGGCGCATCCGGATAGCGCTCGAGCTTTTCAAAACCGAAGATCACCACCCGCAGCAGCACGCCGATCTGCGGCGCGGCCAGCCCCGCGCCGTCGGCCGCATGCATGGTGTCGAACATGTCGGCAATGAGCGCATCGAGTTCCGGAGTGTTGAACTGGGCAACCGGCTGGCTAACCTGCAGCAAACGCGGGTCGCCCATGCGCAGGATGGGCCGGATCATGCGCCGCCCGCCACGGCCGATTCGAGCACGTGCACCGCGCGCACCATGGCCTGCTGCAGGGCGGCGCCCAGCTGGCTCAGTTCAACCTGCGCTTTGCTGTCACCGCGGCCGGCGGCATGGTTGACGACCACGCTCAGCGTTGCGTAATCCAGGCCGGCCTCGCGCGCGAGAGTGGCTTCGGGCATGCCGGTCATTCCGACCACGTCAGCACCGTCGCGTTCCAGGCGGTTCACTTCCGCGGCCGTTTCCAGCCGCGGACCCTGCATACAGGCGTAGACCGCGCCGTCGATCACGGTTTCGCCCACGCGCTGCGCGCCCTCGAGGAGGCGCTGGCGCATGCGCTGCGTGTAGGGATGCGTGAAATCGATATGCGTCACCGCAGTGGCGCCGCGCTCGAAAAACGTGCACGCTCGGCTGTGGGTGTAGTCGAGAATCTGGTGCGGCACGACCAGCGCGCGCGGCACCAGGTCTGCGCGTATGCCGCCCACGCTGGCGACCGCGAAAATGCCTTCGACGCCCAGTTCTTTCAGGGCCCAGATATTGGCGCGGTAATTGATTTCGTGCGGCGCTATGGTGTGGCCGTAGCCGTGGCGCGCGACGAAGACGATCTCGCGGCCTGCCAGCGTGCCGAACGTGATGGCGCCCGATGGCTCGCCGTAGGGCGTGCGCATGACCTGTCGCCGCGGCGCCTGCAGCGCGGCCAGCTTGGCCAGCCCGCTGCCGCCAATGATGCCAAACATCAGTTGCCTCCCGTCCGTTCGAGCAGTGCAAGCAGCCCTGCCTCGTCAAGCACCGCGATGCCCAGTTCCTGCGCCTTGGCCAGTTTGCTGCCGGCATCTGCGCCCGCCACCACATACCGGGTCTTGCGCGAAACCACAGAGCTCACCTTGCCGCCGGCCGCTTCGATGCGCGCCGCGGCCTCGTCGCGGCTCAGCGTGGGCAATGTGCCGGTCAGCACGAAACTCACGCCCCCCAGCGCCTGCGAGCGTGCCGCCGGTGCGGGCGGCGCAACCTTGAGTGTACCGAGCAGGGCCTCGACTTCGGCGCGGTTGCGCGCATCGTCCAGGAACTGACGTACGGCCCGCGCCACCACGGGCCCTACGTCCGGCACCTGCAATAGTTCGGTCTCCGTCGCCGCCGCCAGGGCCGCATAGCTGCCAAAGTGCCGTGCAAGATCGCGCGCCGTCGTTTCACCGACATGACGTATTCCCAGGGAATACAGGAATCGATCCAAGGTGGTGTTTCGCGCAGCATCGATGGCCGCCAGGAGCTTGGCCGCGGACTTCTCGCCCATGCGATCGAGCTCCTGCAGGGTGGCCGGATCCAGGGCGAAAATTCCGGCCGGGTGCGATACCAGGCCCGCGTCGACCAGCTGGTCGACGAGCTTTTCTCCCAGGCCGTCGATGTCCAGGGCACGCCGACCGGCAAAATGCAGCAGGGCCTGCTTGCGCTGCGCGGGACAGATGAGACCGCCGCTGCAGCGCGCTATCACCTCGCCTTCGCCGCGCTCGATTGCCGAGCCGCATACGGGGCAGTTCGTGGGCATGGCGAAGGCGCGGGCATCTGCGGGACGCAATTCCGGCACGCTCGCCAGTACCTCGGGTATGACGTCGCCGGCCCGGCGCACGATTACGGTATCGCCAATGCGAATATCCTTGCGCCGGACTTCGTCTTCGTTGTGCAGGGTCGCATTGCTCACCATGACCCCGCCCACCTCCACGGCGTTGAGACGCGCCACCGGGGTGATGGCGCCGGTGCGCCCCACCTGGACATCGATGCCCAGCACCTGGGTGCGGGCTTCGCCGGGCGGAAACTTGCGTGCCACGGCCCAGCGGGGGGCCCGCGCCACCGAACCCAGGCGCCGCTGCTGCAGGAAATCATCGACCTTGAAAACGACCCCGTCGATCTCGTAGGGCAGGCCGTCGCGCCGCAGCGCGATGGCATCGTAGAAGCCTCGCAGTCCCGTGATTCCCTGCACGCGGGCCCGGTGTTCGCATACCGGCAGCCCCAGTTCCTGCAGGGCGTCGAGCAGCGCCCACTGGCTCCCGGCACGGATAACCGCCGGCGCATGCGCGTCCCCGGCTGTGGTGTCCGGTGCCATAGAAGCGCCATCCACGCTGCCACCCTGCACCATTGGAGCGCGGTGTGCGCTATCGCCCTGCACCACGGGAGCGCCCTCCGCGCCGTCGCCCTGCACCATGCTGTAGGCAAAAAAATGCAGGCGGCGCTGCGCCGTGATGGACGCATCGAGCTGTCGCAGGCTGCCGGCCGCGGCGTTGCGCGGGTTGGCGAACTCACGCGCCTCGCGGGCGCGCTGGTGCTCGTTGAGCCGCTCGAAGTCGCTCCGGAACATCAGCACCTCGCCGCGCACCTCCAGCAGGGACGGCACCGGCCCTGCCAGGCGCAGCGGCAGGCTGCGGATGGTGCGCACGTTGGCGGTCACGTCCTCGCCCACGCTGCCGTCGCCGCGCGTGGCCGCGCGCTCGAGCACGCCATCGCGGTAGCGCAGGCTGATGGCCAGCCCGTCGAACTTGAGTTCGCAGCAATAGACCGGCTCTGCCAATCCCAGGCCGGCCTGCACGCGCGCGTCAAAGGCCTGCGCCTCTTCGTCGTTGAGCGCATTGTTGAGCGACAGCATGGGCACGGCGTGGGGCGCGGGCGCCAGATCGGCGCGCGGCGCACCGCCCACGCGCTGCGTGGGCGAGTCGGCCGTGCGAAGCTGGGGATGCTCATTCTCCAGCGCCGCCAGCGCGCGCATCAGCTGGTCGTACTCGGCATCGCTGGCTTCGGGCGCGTCGAGCACGTAATAGGCGTGGTCCAGCCGGGCAATGCGCGCCCGCAAGTCATCGGCACGCGCCTGCACCATTTCGGGATCGGGTGCGGTCATCGCAGGCTCCCCCGCAGATCCGCATGCGGCCGATGCGCCATTCCCTCTTGCCCCTGGCGACCGATGTCAGGGATACAGTCGGCGGGCGCGGGTGCTGCCCGGCTCGATGCCGGCGGCCCGCATGTCGGCGTAGACCCGCGACAGCTGGGCATCGATGGCATCCACGGAGCGCGCATCGATGGGTACGCCATTGTCGTCGACCACCCGGGCGCCCAGCACGCCGGCCAATGCCCAGGCGCTCTCGACCATGGCGCGAAAGGCCTGCGACGCCACCGGGGCCACGGCGATGTCCAGTTCCAGCAGTGCACGGTTCATCACGGCCGGGTCCACCTGCAGCGTGTAGAGCGGTTCGCCATCGGCATCCTTGCAGACCCAGCGCTGCGCGCCCGTTGCCACGAAGCCGGTTTCGTGTGCCGCATTGCGCAGCTGCGGTCCGGTCCAGTAAGGTCCGGTCGATTCCACGGTGAGACCGATGCGGATGTCAAATCGTGTGCACAGCCGGTCCAGGTCGGCGGCCATCGCCAGCAGGCGCCCGGTGTCGGGCACATCGACGTCGGCGTCGAGCTTCACGGCCAGTTCCTGCACCACGCGGACAAACTGCTCGATCCCCGCTGCATCGATGCGCGTGCGCCGGTCGGCCAGTTGCAGGGATGCCAGAGCATCGGTGTAGTAGCCGAAGCGGTCGGGCAGCACCCATTGCTGGTGGCGTCCGTCCCACACGACAAAATTTACCGGCAGCGGCCAGCTGGCGTGTGCCAGCGCCGAGGCGGCATCGATCACGCTCACGCCATCCACCGCGTGCGCACAGCGGATTTCCAGGGAACAGTCGAGCAGCGGATCCTCGGTCCAGCTGGGCTGAAGCAGCGCGGGCGGGGTCCGCAGGGCCTCCGAGGTGACCTGCGCGGGCATCGGTGGAGCCGCAGTCTGTTCCCCGGCTTCTTCCGCAGCGGCCATGGCAAAGGGGGTGTCCTCGCCGGCGGCGTAAGCTGCCGCCGCTGCCGCTGCCGCGGCACTGCCAACGCCCGGCCGAGATGAGCCCGCCGCTGCGGCACTGCCACCGGCCGGCCAGCTTGGGCCTACTCCTGCCGCCGCACTTCCAATGCCCGAGCGGGCTGGGCCCGCGGTCGCACCGAGAGCATCCGGCCAAGCTGATTCATCAGCCGGTTGGTCCGCAGTCCGCCCGGCCCCCGACTTGTCCGGCACGGCAGTGGAAAGGTTGGTACCAAAGAATCCGGGCTCCTGGCGCCGCGGCACGGCGGCAGCCTGCAGGAGCGCATCCCCCACCCCACCATGCAGGCGCTCGCGCATGCGCCGCAGCAGGCGCCGCTCCTGCCATTTGCCGTGCGCGTAGAGCGCAATCAGCAGCAGCGCTCCCACCGCCAGCAGCGCCAATTGCAAGTCGCTCCTCATCGGGTACCTGTTGCCCTGCTCCGTAAGCGCCGCAAACTCCCCTCGCCCGCGCCAGCGGGAGAGGGGCCGGGGGTGAGGGCGGCAAGTGCGGCACGGTGCAAATGCGCCTACCCTCACCCTACCCTCTCCCGCAAGCGGGAGAGGGATTAAATCTACGCGCCCTTGGCTACGCGCCCTTGGCTACGCGCCATCGGCTACGCGCCCTCGGCTACGCCGCCTCGGCGGTCATGCGCACCGCGCTGTCGATATCGACCGCAACGATACGCGATACCCCCTGCTCCTGCATCGTTACCCCGACCAGCTGCTCGCCCATTTCCATGGCCAGCTTGTTGTGGGTGATGAACAGGAACTGGGTGTGCTCCGACATGGAGCGCACGAGCTGGCAAAAGCGCTCCGTGTTGGCGTCATCGAGCGGAGCGTCGACCTCGTCGAGCAGGCAAAAAGGCGCCGGATTGAGCTTGAACATGGCAAACACCAGCGCCGTGGCCGTGAGGGCCTTTTCGCCGCCGGAAAGCAGGTGGATGGAGCTGTTGCGCTTGCCGGGCGGCTGGGCGCTGACCAGCACGCCGGCATCGAGGATTTCATCGCCCGTCATCGTGAGCCGGGCCTCGCCACCGCCAAACAGCTTCGGAAAAAGTTCGCCAAAATGCCGGTTGACCTCGTCGAAGGTCTTCTGCAGCAGGGCGCGCGTCTCCAGATCGATCTTGCGGATGGCGTCCTCGAGGGTGTTGACCGCCGTCTGCAGGTCGGTGGACTGGGCGTCGAGAAAATGCTGCCGCTGCGTGGACGTTTCCAGCTCCTCCAGGGCCGCCAGGTTGACCGCCCCCAGGTCGGCGATGGCCTGCGCCAGGCGGGCGATTTCGGCCTCCTGGGCAGCCAGGTCCGGCAGCCCGGGCAATTGGGCCATGAGGGCCTCGCGGTCGACCCTGGCATCGGACAGCAGGCCATCGAACTGTTCCACCGCCAGCCGTGCTGCCTGTTCCTTGAGCCGGGCCTCGGTCACGCGGTCGCGCCGCGGCTGCAGGCTGCGCTCGATCTTCTGGCGCAGGTCCTCCGTGGCGCGCGATTTGTTCATCCACTCGTCCACCTGGGAACGCGCCAGCGCCACCGCCTGTTCGGCCGCCACACGCTGCTGCAGCCAGTTTTCCAGTCCACCGCGGGCGGCGCTGTCGTCGAGCTTGGCCGCTTCCAACTGGGCACGCTCGATGTCCTGCGCCAGGCGCAGTGCATCGCCGGTGGCGACATCGACCGCATGGGCGACATCGCGGATCCGCTCCTGGGTGGCCGCCAGCTCGAACTCCACGCGTTGGCACTCGGCGCCCAACTGGCGGGACTGATCGCGCTTGTCGCGCAGTACGGCGCTGGCCTGCTCATCGGCGACCCGCGCCGCCTCAACCGCCTCCTGCAGGCTCCCCAGCGACGCATCGAGTTGGGCAAAGCGCGCCTCGGCCGCATCGCGCTGGCGGCCGGTTTCCCGTTCCTCGGCGTCCAGTTCCTCGAGTTCGGACTCGATCTGGCCGCCGCGGTGACGGATGCGGTCGATCAGCTCGGCCAGGCGCACGGCTTCGAGCTGCAGCGTGTGGGCCCGGGCGCGCAGCTGGCCGGCGCTGTCGCGCGCGGCCTGCGCCTGCTGCTGCGCCTGCCGCACCTGGGACTCGAGCCGCGCCAGCGCCTCGCCGGATTGCTCATCGATCAGCCGCTGGGCCCGGACCTGCAGCTCCAGGTTTTCGGCCTCGCGCTTGCGCGCCAGCAGGCCTGCCTTGCGGTCGTCGGCGGCAAAAAAGCGCACGGCATGGCGCGACACAAGATGGCCGCCCGGCACGACGAAATGCTCGCCGGCGCCCAACTGGCTGCGCGCCGCCATGGCCGCGGCCAGGTCCGGTTGGGTATAGACCCCGGCAAGCCAGTCATCGAGCAGATTGCGGATGACCCGCGCATCATTGGTGCCGCGGACCGCCACGCGCTGCGCCAGCGCGGCGCGACCGGCTGCAGGCGCCGGCAGGTCAGTACCGCCCTCCGCGCCCGCCAGTTCAAAGAAACTCACACGCGCCGGCGGCGCCACCTGGCCAAAGGCCGCCATGGGCTCCAGGCGGCCCACTTCCATGGCTTCGACCCGCTCGCGCAGCACGGCCTCGATCGCCGTTTCCCAACCACTATCGACATCGAGGCGCTTGAAGAGCCGCGGCATGGCCGCCATGCCCTGCTGGCGCAGCCAGGGGTCGAGCCGTTCGTCGGCCTCGATATTGGCCAGCGTCTCTTGTACGGCATGGAGCCGGGCCTCGAGCTTGTGCAGTTCGGCCGAGGCCTGCCGGCGGGTTTCGGTCTGCGCGGCGCGCTGCGCCTCCAGATCGCGTTGGTGGGCTTCTGCCTGAACGCCGCGTTCGTGGGCGGCCTCGGCCTGCGCCTGCATGTCGGCCGCATCGGCCTGCAGCTTGCCCAGCCGCTGGGCGTCGGGCTGGCCCAACTGGCTTTGCTCGTCGAGCAGCCGCTCGCGGCGCAGCAGCAGCGTGTTTGCTGCGCGCTCGAAGACCTGCATCTGCTGGCCCGCGCTGGCGATTTCCTGCGCCACGGAGGCAGCACGCGCCCGGGCGTTGGCAAGGGCTTCGCGCGCGGACTCGCTGGCCGCCTCGCACGCCGGCACGCCCGCATCGTGTGCCTCCAGGGCAAAGCGGGCCTGTTCCAGGCGCATGCCCGAGGCCTGGGCGGCATCCGCGAGTTCGACGCCGCGCTGGCGCAACTGCGTACCTTCTTGGGTTCGCCGCGCCTGCGACAGGGTAAGGCTTTCGATCTGCGCGGCCAGCCGCGCACGCGCCTCCAGGGTGGCGCGGATCTCGCCTTCCAGGCGGCCGATCTCGGCATTGATGCGCGCCAGCTCGGCGTGCGCCGCGTTGGCGGCGTCATTGGCCCCGTAATGGGCTTCGCGCTCCTGTGTCAGGCGCAGTTCAACCGCCCGCAGTTCGGCCATCTGGGCCTCGATGGCCGCCTCGCCCTGCTCGATATCGCGCGCGTGGCGCGCCTGCTCGGCCACGCTGTGCTGCTGGCGCGTAAGCCATGCCAGGGCCTGCGCACGCTCATGATCCTGGGTGAGGCCGCGGTATTGGCGGGCGACCTCGGCCTGCCGCTGCAGCCGCTCGATCTGGCCGTCGAGTTCGCGGATGACGTCGCCGATGCGGGTGAGGTTTTCCCGGGTATCGGCAAGGCGCGTCTCGGTTTCGCGACGGCGCTCCTTGTACTTGGTGACCCCCGCGGCCTCTTCCAGGAAGGTGCGCAGTTCTTCCGGGCGGGCCTCGACGATGCGCGAGATCATGCCCTGGCCGATGATGGCGTAGGCGCGAGGCCCCAGCCCCGTGCCCAGGAAGAGGTCGTGCACGTCGCGGCGGCGCACCTGCTGGTTGTTGATGACGTAGGCGGAGGCGTTGTCGCGGGTGAGCACGCGCTTGACGGACAACTCGCTGAAGCGGCCCCATTCGCCGCCGATGCGCCCGTCGTTGTTCTCGAACACCAGTTCCACGCTGGCGCGGCCCGCCGGCTTGCGGTTGGCGGCGCCGTTGAAGATGACATCCTGCATGGACTCGCCGCGCAGTTCGGCGGCCTTGGTTTCCCCCAGTACCCAGCGCACGGCATCGATCACGTTGGATTTGCCGCAGCCGTTGGGACCGACCACGCCCACGAGGCGCCCCGGCACGTCGATCTGCGTCGGATCCACAAAGGACTTGAAGCCGGCCAGCTTTATCTGCCGCAATCGCACGTCGTCGTTTCCAATGGAGTGGTTCGGCCAAAGTCATTGCGCGCAGGCGTCGATTGGGGAGAGCGTGACATTCCCGGCGCGTCTTTTTTCTTCGAAAGACGATGGCGAAACTATAATGATAGCGAAATGCACGGTGGCCACAGCCGTTTCGCCGGAACGACGGGCGGCTGTACCACCGCGCGCGCAGCCGATCACCTCCGGGAAGCCATGAAGAAGAGCCGTAGCCGCACGTCGACCTCCCTCATTGGCGCCACGAGCGCCACGAGCGCCACGCGCGCCACGAGCGCCATGGGCGCCAAGGGTGCCTCGGGCGCCGCCAGCGCCAAAGGCAGCGCCATAGCCACTAGCGGCAGTGCCGGCTCCGCCGCCGCCCCGGCCCGCGTTTGCACTCCCGCCCAAAAACCGGCCGAACCGGTCGCTGAAAAGCTCCCCGCCGCGCACCTGGCCTCCTTTCCCAACCCCTCGCCCCAACGCGATTACGTGGTGCGCATCGTGGTCCCCGAGTTCACCTGCCTGTGCCCCCTGACCGCGCAGCCCGATTTCGCCCGGTTCGAGCTCGATTTCATACCCGACCGGCGCAACGTGGAGTTGAAAAGCCTCAAGCTGTACTTTGCCGCCTACCGCAACCTCGGGGCTTTTCATGAGGCCGTGACCAACCGCGTGCTCGACGACCTCGTCGAGGCCATAGCACCGCGGTTCCTGCGCATAACCGCGCGCTGGAACGTGCGCGGCGGCGTCTACACCACGGTTACCGTGGAACACCGCAAGCGCGGCTGGAAGCCGCTGCCCGCGGTCGATCTGGGGGTGGGCGAGGCACCCGGCGACGGCCCGGTGCCGTACGAGGCGCCGCGTTCGTGACCGCAACCTCGGCCCAGCCGCCGCATCCGCCGCCGCACGCGCAGCCCCAGCACCCGCCGCCGCAGCCGAAGCCGCCGCGATTCAATCCGGCGCTGGATCTGCTGCGTCCCTACCCGTTCGAACGGCTGCGCGGCCTGCTGGCGCCGTATTCCCCGCCGGCAGAACTCCCGCCCATCAACCTGTCCATAGGGGAGCCGCGTCACCCCACCCCGGCGGTGCTCCTCGACGCCCTGGCGGCCGCCCTGCCCGGCCTCGCCACCTATCCGGCCACCCGCGGCGGCGACGCCCTGCGCATGGCCATTGCTGCCTGGCTGCAGCGCCGGTTCAGCCTGCCGGCCGTCGATCCGCAGACCCAGGTGCTGCCGGTCACCGGCTCGCGCGAGGCGCTGTTCGCCTTTGCCCAGGCCGTCATAGATCCGCATGCGGGCAGCCTGGTACTGGTTCCCAATCCGGGCTATCAGATCTACGAGGGCGCCGCCTTGCTGGCCGGCGCCCAGTTGCGCTACCTCCCCACCACCCGCGAGAACGGCTACCGCATGCCCTGGGAAGACGTCGGCAGCCAGGACTGGGAACGGGTTCGCCTGGTCTATGCCTGCTCGCCGGGCAATCCCACGGGCCATGTCATGTCGCTTGCCGAATGGGCCGAACTCTTCGAACTGGCCGACCGGCACGATTTTCTCGTGGCGGCCGACGAATGCTATTCGGAGATCTATTTCGACGAGGACCACCCGCCTATCGGCGCCTTGCAGGCCGCCTGGCAACTGGGACGGACAGGCTTCGAGCGGGTCGTGAGCTTCAGCAGCCTGTCCAAGCGCTCCAACGCCCCGGGCCTGCGCTCCGGATACGTGGCCGGCGACGCCCGCGCCATTGCCCGTTTCCTGTCGTATCGCACCTATCACGGCTGCGCCATGGGGCCGGCCGTACAGGCCGCCAGCGTCGCCGCCTGGAATGACGAAGCACACGTGCTCGATAGCCGGCTGCGCTACGCCCGCAAGTTTGCCGCCGCCCAGCCGCTGGTGTCCGGCGTCCTGCCCGTGGACATGCCCGATGCAGCCTTTTATCTTTGGGCGCGCACGCCCGAGGGCCAGGACGGCGGGGACACCGGGTATGCAGCGGCGCTCTATGCAGGGCAGAATGTCACGGTGCTGCCGGGCAGCTTCCTCGGGCGCGAAATCCGGGGCCACAATCCGGGCGCGGGCTATGTGCGTATCGCGCTGGTGCCGGATGCCCCCGAAGTGGCCGAGGCCACGGCGCGCATCCTGGCACTGGCGGATATTGGCATGGCGCGGACCGGCACCAACCCCACGGGCGCGCGCGCTGCCCGACTTTCGGAGTCGTCATGACACAGCAGGAAGTTATCGATCAGGCCTGGGAAGACCGCGGCGCCCTGAGCACTGCCTCGGCCCCGCCCGCCCTGCGCTCCGCCGTCGACGCGGTCCTGGGCCAGCTTGACAGCGGCGCGCTGCGGGTCGCCGAAAAGATCGGCGACGACTGGGTGGTCCACCAGTGGATCAAGAAGGCGGTATTGCTGTCGTTTCGCCTGCGCGACAACGCCGTCCTGTCAACGGGAGGCGACTCTCCCCTGCGCTTCTACGACAAGGTCGACACCAAGTTCGGCGCCTTTGGAGAAGCCGACTTTCGCGCCGCGGGCGTGCGCGTGGTGCCGCCGGCCGTTGCGCGCCGCGGCGCCTTCATCGGCCGCAACGTGGTGCTCATGCCCTCGTTCGTCAACATCGGCGCCTACGTGGACGAAGGCACCATGGTCGACACCTGGGCCACCGTGGGCTCGTGCGCGCAGATCGGCAAGAATGTGCACCTGTCCGGCGGAGTGGGCATCGGCGGCGTGCTCGAACCCGTGCAAGCCGCGCCCACCATCATCGAAGACAACTGCTTCATCGGCGCCCGTTCCGAGGTCGTGGAGGGCGTGATCGTCGAACAGGACGCCGTGCTCTCGATGGGGGTGTTCATCGGGGCGAGCACGCGCATCTACGATCGCGAAAGCGGCAAGATACTGTACGGGCGCGTGCCCCGCGGCGCCGTCGTCGTGCCCGGGTCGCTGCCGGCGCGCGACGGCAGTCACAGCCTGTACTGCGCCGTCATCGTCAAGCGGGTTGACGCACAGACCCGCGCCAAGACGGCCATCAATGAACTGCTGCGCAGCGTTGCAGCCGAGGAGGCACGCCCATGAACCTGGAAAAACTCTTCGCCCTGATGGCGGAAAAAAAGGCTTCCGACCTGTTCCTGGCGGCCGGATCGCCCATCACCATCAAGATCAACGGCGTTTGCGTGCCCATCAGCCAGGAGCGCCTTTTGCCCCAGCGGGTCACCGAACTGCTGATGGAGCGCCTGAGTGACGCCCAGTTCCAGGAACTGGAGGCGACCTGCGAACTCAATATCGGCATCCCGGTGCACGGGCTGGGCAGTTTCCGGCTGAGCGCGTTTCGCCAGCGCGGCACCATTTCGGCGGTGCTGCGCTACATACCCACCGAGATCCCCGACCTGGACACCTTGCAACTGCCGCCCAATTTCAAGGACCTGGCGCTGTCGCGCCGCGGGCTGGTGCTGGTGGTGGGCGCTGCCGGATCCGGCAAGTCCACGTCGATCGCCGCCATGATCGACTACCGCAACGAGCTGCAGACGGGCCACATTCTCACCTTCGAAGACCCCATCGAATTCCTGTTCCAGAACAAGAAGTCCATCATCAACCAGCGCGAGATCGGCAGCGACGCCCTCACGCTGCAGGCGGCCATGCGCAGCGCCATGCGCCAGGCACCCGATGTACTCTTCATCGGCGAGATCCGCGACCGCGAAACCATGAGCGCCGCCCTGGCCTATTCCATGTCGGGCCACTTCGTCATCGCCACCATGCACGCCACCAACTGCGCCAATGCGCTCAACCGGATCATCAGCTTCTATACGCCGGAGACGCGCGCCGCGCTGTTCGAGGACATCGCCACCTCGCTGCGCGCCGTGATCTGCCAGCGCCTGGTGCGCTCGCGCCGCGGCGGCCGCGTGCCCACCGTGGAAGTGCTGATGAACACAGGCCACACGCGTGACCTCATCATCAAGGGCGACGTATCCGGCATCAAGGAAGCGCTGGCCCAGAGCCTGGTGCCCGAGAACCAGTCCTTCGAGCAAAGCCTGTACAGCCTGCTGCAGCGCGAGGAAATCACCCGGGACGATGCGCTTTCGGCGGCCGATTCGCAGAACAACCTGCTGTGGTTCATCAACAATGCCGGCAAGTCGCGGCGCGAGGCCGCGGCGGCCAGTGCCGAGGGCAGTTCCGCCTCGTTCACCGAAATCACGCTCAATATCTGATGGGTGCCGATTCCCCCGCGAATTCCCCAACGCTCGAGCTCGTACGCGCGCTGATCGCGCAGGCCTCCGTCACGCCCGCCGACGGCGGTTGCCAGGACCTGCTGGCGGCACGCCTGCAGGCCAGCGGCTTCAAGGCGGAACGATTCGACCGCAACGGGGTCGCCAACCGGTGGCTGCAGCGCGGCAGCGGCGCACCCACCTTCGTCTTTGCCGGCCACACCGACGTGGTGCCGCCGGGCCCCAAGGAACAATGGCGCTCCGATCCTTTCGTCCCGGTCGAGCGCGCCGGGTGCCTGTACGGACGCGGCGCCGCCGACATGAAAACTTCGCTGGCCGCATTTGCCGTGGCCGCCGAGGAGTTCGTGGCGGCGCGGCCGGCGCACGCCGGCACGGTCGCCATGCTGCTCACTTCCGACGAGGAAGGGCCCGCGGTCGACGGAACCGTGGCCGTGGTGGAAGCCCTGCGCGCCCGCGGCCAGTCGATCGACTTTTGCCTGGTGGGCGAACCCACCTGTGTGAAAAACCTGGGCGACACCATCAAGAACGGCCGCCGCGGATCGCTGTCCGGACGGCTTATCGTGCAGGGCGTGCAGGGGCACGTGGCCTACCCGCAACTGGCGCGCAATCCCATCCACGAATTTGCACCCGCGCTCGACGAGCTGGCCAATACGGACTGGGACAAGGGCAATGCCGATTTTCCGCCCACCACCTTCCAGGTGTCCAACATCCGCGCCGGCACGGGAGCGGGCAACGTCATACCCGGAACCTGCGAGGTGGAGTTCAATCTGCGCTTTTCCCCGGTCTCCACCCCGGACACGCTGACCAGCCGCGTCGAGCGCATCCTCTTTGCGCACTCGGTTGACTTCTCCATCGAATGGACGATAGGCGCCCAGCCCTTCCACTGCGCCCCCGGTCCCCTGATGGACGCGCTGTCCGGGGCCATACACGACGTGCTGGGCGTTACCGCGTCCCGCTCCACCACGGGCGGCACTTCCGACGGGCGTTTCCTTGCCACGGTCTGCCAGCAGGTGGTGGAATTTGGTCCGGTCAATGCCAGCATCCACAAGATCGACGAGCACGTACGCATTGCCGATATCGATGCGCTCAAGAACGTCTATCGCGCGACGCTGGAGCGGTTGTTGCCATGATGACGCACCGCTGCAGGCTGTCGCCCCTGCCATGAACACCCCCATGAACATCGACGCCAAGGCCAATCTGCGTACGGTCCGCGACGCGCTGCGGTTTGCGGTCACCACCTTCAATGAGGCGGGCCTGTACTTTGGCCACGGACAGGTCGACGCCTACGACGAGGCCGTTTTCCTCGTGCTGCGCGCCCTGTCTCTGCCGATCGAGCGGATGGAGGTTTTTCTCGACGCTTTCCTCACCATCGGCGAGATCAACGCTCTGCTGCAACTCATCGACCGGCGCGTGCGCTCCCGCCTGCCGACGGCTTATCTGCTCAATGAGTCCTGGCTGCAGGGTTACCGCTTCTACGTGGACACGCGCTGCATCATCCCGCGCTCCTTCATCGCGGAATTGCTCAAGGACGAGCTGCAACCGTGGGTACCCGATCCGCTGGCGGTGCGCAGCGTGCTCGACATGTGCACGGGCTCGGGTTGCCTGGCGGTGATGGCCGCCAATGTCTTTCCCGAAGCCGAGATCGACGCCATCGACCTGTCGCTCGATGCGCTCGCGGTGGCTACGCGCAACGTCGAAGACTACGAGCTGCGCTCGCGCATCCGCCTGCTCTCGTCGAACCTGTTCGAGGCCATCGAGGGCCGCCGCTACGACCTCATCCTGAGCAATCCGCCGTACGTAACCCAGGCGGCCATGGAGAAGCTGCCGCCGGAATACCGCCACGAGCCGCGCATGGCGCTGGCCGGCGGCAATGACGGCATGGACCTTGTGCGCACCATCATCCGCACGGCTGCGGCCCACCTCACGCCGGGTGGTCTGCTGATCGTGGAAGTGGGCGACGGGCGCGCGGCGGTGGAACGCAGCTTTCCGGATCTGCCGCTTACGTGGCTCACCACGAGCGCGGGGGATGACATGGTCTTTCTTGCGCACCAGGAAGATCTGCCGGCGTAGACAAAATTCTGCAAAGCGCCTCTGCGCCGCCACCACCCTCACCCCTGCCCCTCTCCCAAAGGGAGAGGGGACTGCTGAAGAACGCAGGCAAACCTTCCCTCTCCCGCACCGCGGGAGAGGGACCGAGGGTGAGGGTGCCAGCACCCGTAAAACCTCAGTTTGCAAAGACCGCCCAAAATGCTTCGCCTCACCAACCTCTCCCTCGCCCGCGGCGCCCGCGTCCTTTACCGCGATGCAAGCTTGCTCGCCGCCCCCGGCGAGCGTGTCGGCCTTGTCGGCGCCAATGGCTGCGGCAAGTCCACTCTACTGACCGCCATCCTGGGCCAGTTGCAGCCCGAGGCCGGTTCCATCGAGGCGCCACGCCCCGAGCGAATCGCCCATGTGGCGCAGGACATCGACACGGTGACCATCAGCGCGCTGGAATACGTGCTGCAGGGCCATGCTCCGCTCACGGCAGCGCGCGAGGAACTGGAGCGCGCCGAGGCCGGGCACGATGACATGGCCCTGGCGCACGCGCACGCCCACCTGGCCGAGATCAATCCGGGCGCGGTGACCGCACAGGCCCTCACGGTGATGCGCGGCCTGGGCTTTGCCGCCGATGCCGGCGAAAAGTCCATGACCAGCTTCTCCGGCGGCTGGCGCAACCGCCTGGCGCTGGCCCGCGCCCTGCTGCGCCCCGCCGACCTTCTGCTGCTGGACGAACCCACCAACCACCTCGACCTGGACTCGGTGGTGTGGCTGGAAGCCTGGCTGCGGCGCCAGTCGGCCACCGTGCTCATCATCTCCCACGACCGCGAATTTCTCGATCGCAGCGTCAACACCATCTGGCACGTGGACGGCGACGGCAGCAATCCCACCATAAGGCGGTACGCCGGCGACTACACAGCATTCGAAACCGCGCTCATCGAACGCAACCGCCAGCAGGACGCCCAGGCGCGCAGCTACAAGCGTACCGCCACGCACCTGCAGAGCTTCGTCGACCGCTTCCGCGCCCAGGCCACCAAGGCGCGCCAGGCGCAAAGCCGCCTCAAAATGCTGGAACGCCTGGTGGAGGTGGAGCCCTCGCGCGCCCAGCACGAGTGGCGCTTCGAGTTCCTGGAGCCCAAGCGCCTGCCCGAGCGCCTGATCGACGGCTCCGGGCTATCCCTGGGCTACGGCGACACCAGCATCCTCACCGACGTGCGCATCGTCGTCGACGCCGGCGACCGCATCGGCATACTGGGCGTAAACGGCGCCGGCAAGTCCACCCTGGTCAAGGCGATCACCGGCCACCTGCATCCGCAGCGCGGCGAGCTGCAGCGCGGCACCGGGGTGGCCATCGGTTATTTCGCGCAGCACCAGCTCGACCAGTTGGAAGGCGACGAAAGCCCGCTGCAGCAGTTGCGCCGCATCGCCCCGCAGGCGCGCGAGCAGGAACTGCGCGACTTCCTGGGCACCTACCGGTTCTCCGGCGAGATGGCCATGGCCCCCGTGGGCCGCATGTCCGGCGGCGAAAAGGCGCGCTGCGCCCTGGCGCTTATCGCCTGGCAGCGGCCCAACCTGCTGGTGCTGGATGAGCCCACCAATCACCTGGACATGGAAACGCGCGAAGCGCTCACCATGGCCTTATCCTCCTTCGAGGGCGCCCTGTTGCTGGTCTCCCACGACCGCCACCTGCTGCGTGCCGCGACCGACACGCTGTGGCTGGTGCACGACGGGGTCGTGGGTAACTATGAAGGCGATCTGGACCAATACACCGCGCTGGTGCTGGCGAGCCGCCGCGAAGCGCGCGAAAGCGCCAGGGAAAATGCCCGCGAAGCGGGAAAGAATGGTGCCAAAGATGGTGCCAAGGACGGCGCCGGCAGCGCCAATTCCAGCCGCGAGGCGCCGGCTCCCCGCCTTAGCCGCGAGGACAAGCGCGCCCAGGCGCAGGAGCGCGAAAAGCAGGCCCAGGCGCGCCGCCCCCTGCAGCAAAAGCTCCAGAAGATCGAGCGCGAGCTCGAGCAGGCCAACGGCGAGCTTCGTCAGCTTGACCAGCGCCTGGCCGATCCGGACTTCTACAACACGGGGGAGGCCACCGCCGTGGCCGGCGTACTCAAGCAGCGCGGATTGGCGGGGGAGAAGGTGGAACGTCTGGAGGCGCAGTGGCTGGCGGCCCAGGAGGAACTGGAGAATGCGGGGTAGGAGGGGATATTCTCCTTTGCCGCGAGCGGGAGAGGGCCAGGGCGAGGGTGCTCGCCGCAACGATCGCCACCACCACGGCGACAACCGTCAACGCTAACCGCCCCCCCGCGTTCATGAAGTCGGCCCAACTTACAAGCAGAGAAAACCGGTCGGGCTCGAGCGCCATTAACTCCTGGTTCCAGATGAAGCCGTAGAGCATTATCGGTACATCCAGCATCACAACCATCACTACAAGCGGCAGCGCGAACAGCGCGCGCAGGGCAAGCTCCGCGACTTCCCTCGCCGGCCACGCGCATAGCAAAGCGCCGGCCAGTACCAGCGGCTGCAAAACGATGCCGGCCGACGCTAATCCGGAAATCAGCGTACGCGAGTCGACGGCAACGACATTCCCGCCCAGCACATGCACAATGGCCGGCGTGGCAAGCCTAACGATCACCCATTCCCCGCTGCGCTGTTCCAGGTGCAGATCAACGGTTCGATACGTATCGTCAATGATCTCGATCCACGCCTGAAACAGCGGCAGCGCGCGGCGAACCAGCACCTCCTCGAAGTACAGGGCAAGGCCGCCTATGACCAGCGCGGCAACAATTAGCCGGAGGACCACCCCGGCGATCCGTTCAGGTTGTTGCAACACCGGCTCCCTCCCCCCGACGACACCAATGCAGCCAGCCGACAAAGTAAGCCGCAACCAGTGCGACAACGAAAAGCGGCGCCACCAGACCATGCAACGCGCCAAACCAGTCGGGTTGCGACCGGATGGAGACAAAGAGCGCCAACAAGCGCAATTGATTCAATATGAATATGACGACGGAACCGGCCACCACGCCGGCGAGGCGATCCCTCCAGCCAACTGGCGTAACCAGGACTGCGGCGACCAGCACCAGCAGCACATCCATACCTTCGCAGCCGAACAAGACATTGAGGCTGCCGTGCCCTGATCGCAGGTGAGAGCCATCGGCAAAGATGCCGGCGTCACCGCAGACCACCCGAGCCAGCCAGGCGGCTGGTTGCACGGTGGCTTTGTCGATTACCCAGTGGGAAAATCCGGCGGCCCAAGCCTGCGCCAGCGCCAGGTATAGACTGCCGGAAAGCAGCAGGAACGTTAGCAGGCGCTTCCAGGAAAATTGCATGCCCTCAAGGCGTGAGCGCCCCTCCACAAGTACCACCACGGGCCACCCTATTGCGCGCGTGTGACCACGTTGTTACCGGTGCGCGACTTGCGACTGGTGCGCAACGAGCCGATAGGATGGACGCACGGCCAGTTTACCGACAATAGTTTCCCCAAGGTCGAAACCGCCCATGACGATCGACCTCTGCTGCTGGCGTACGCCAAAGGTCGACACGATCCAGATCCAGCTGCGGGAATGCGCCCTGCCCCTCCTGATGCATGCAGTCGATATCGGCGCCGGGAATCAGTTCAGCCCTGGGATTCTGGAGGACCCGTACTGCTGCATAACGGTACAGCGCCAGGCGCGCGAATTCTGTTGGATACTTGCGCCTGCAGGACAGGTGCGCAGCCGCCAGCGGGCACCCGTGGCGAAATTGGTAGACGCAAGGGACTTAAAATCCCTCGACGAAAGTCATACCGGTTCGATTCCGGTCGGGTGCACCAAGGTCAACCAAAATTGGCGTTAACTAAATTCAGAACAAGGCCGAGCCAATTCGATCATTGTGATTGCCCCAAGAGGCAGCGATCCGCGCGGCCTTACGAAAGGCTCGCACTGGTTCACGAGCTAAAATCTTGCGCTGAATATTGCATCCCATGCGCTCCTGCGCGCCCCTGCTAGCCGACCACTCTCTCAATGCTATGCAAGTACGCACGCCTACCGCGATGGAGTCGCACCGACTCCAGACGTCCATCGCGCTGATGCACTTCACCCAGGCAGAGGCACTTGCCCGACGCCTAACCGTGCGCTATCCGGGCAATTTCATGGGATGGAACGGATTGGGCGTCGTGCTCGGAGCTACGGGTCGATTCAGTGAATCCCTGCCCGCTCTGGAGCGCGCAGCCTTGCTGGCACCGAAAAATCCGGACGTCCTTTGCAATCTCGGCTTGGCCCACATGCACGCAACCGAGTGGCAAAAGGCCGAAGACTGCTTTAGGCGCGCAGCGCGGCTGGACCACGTCACCGTTCGTGCGTTCAACTTCCTGGCGTCGCTGCTTGGAATGCGGGGACGATTGGATGAAGCGGAGGCAATTTACCGCCAGGCGCTCAGCCGCGGCGGTGAGGATGCCGATATCCTCAATAACCTTGGCTTGGCATTGCGATCACTTGACAGGCTGGACGAGGCGGAGGTGTGTCTGCGGCGAGCCGTTGCGGCAAGACCGGGCTTTTCCAAGGCTCTGCAGACGCTCGGAGGAACGCTCTTGCTCAATGGTCGAATCGGTGAAGCCGAGGAAGCGCTGCGAGCAGCATTAACTGCGGAACCGCGCCATCATGCGGCGCGAAGCGATCTGCTTTTTTGCCTGAACTACCGCCAGCATACCCCGCAGGAATATTTGACCCAGGCCCGCCGCTACGGCGATGAAGTGAGCCGTGCACGCTCATTTTGCTTTAGCGATTGGCAATGCCCAGCCGGAGACCTCCCTTTGCGTGTCGGCTTCGTATCGGGCGACCTGCGCTCCCACCCCGTCGCCCATTTTCTCAGACCGCTACTGGACCATCTCGATCCGTCGACGATCCGGCCATTCGGCTATTCGACGGTCGCGCAGGAAGATGCGACAACGCAGGAATTGAAGGCTGCCTTCGCCAACTGGACCCAGATCCACAACCTCGGGGACGAAGCGGCAGCGCGCAAGATCCATGCAGACGGGATTCACGTCCTGATCGATCTCTCCGGCCACACCGCGATGAATCGCCTTCCGGTCTTTGCGTACCGGCCCGCCCCGCTGCAGTTGACCTGGCTGGGGTACTTCGCCAGTACCGGCGTCGGTGAGATCGACTACCTCATCGCTGACCCGGTGAGCGTGCCGGTCGAGCATTTTGACCACTTTACTGAGCGAATCTGGCACCTGCCGCAGACTCGGCTTTGCTTTTCCGCGCCCGATATCGATCTTCACGTCAATCGCCTTCCAGCCCTTGATCAGGGGCACGTGACATTCTGCTGTTTCAACAATCTGGCAAAACTCAACGACGAGGTACTTGCATTGTGGTCAGAGGTACTGGCTTCGGTTGATGGCAGCCGCCTCCTGCTCAAAGCCAGGCAACTTGCAGAAGATGCACCGCGTCGGCGACTTGTCGAGCGCATCATTGCCGCCGGCATGGATCCGCGGCGTGTGACCCTGGAGGGACCGTCGCCTCATAATGAATACCTGGCGACATTTCATCGAGCCGACATCGCGCTCGATCCGTTCCCTTTTTCCGGTGGAACGACAACGGCGGAGTCCCTGTGGATGGGCGTTCCGGTCGTTACCCTCAACGGCGACCGCCTCATCGCGCGCCAGGGCGCCGGGCTGCTCAGCGCAGTTGGACTCCCCGACTGGATTGCCGCGAACCCGCGCAACTACGTCGAAATTGCGGTGCGCGCAGCCCGGGATATTCAGGCGCTGACCGATTTGAGGGCTGGTCTGCGCGATCGGGTGCGGCAATCTCCGCTCTTCGATGCACCCGGCTTTTCAACAGCATTTGTCGCGGCGCTGATCAGCATGTGGGAGATGCAAGGCGCCCATCCTGTGCCGCCAGTGCCCGGTGCGCGGTCCTGAGCAGCGGACGACATATCGTGCAGGGAGCAGTGCTGGTACCAGTGGCAACGAGCGCAGCGCCGTGACCTGGTCGGACCAACCATTCCCTCTCTTTGCCAGCGATGGTTCTGCCTATGTTTGGCTGGTTGCGGCGTCATTTGGATGTCATGGGAAAGATACACCATCCCGTCGATGCCATGAAAAATTCCACCACCGCAAGCGCCCCTCCTGGTATGTGGAGTTTGCTCGATTTCTTTCCCGACAATTTCCACATATCGGTCCTGGATGTGGGGGCTGCCCTGCTCGAGAATCCACCATACCAATCCCTGGTGGATGCGGGGCGCGCTCGCGTAATCGGCTTCGAACCTGACGTCGTGGCATGCGAGCGATTGAACCGTACCTATGGCAGCGCGCACAAATTTTTGCCGAATTTCGTTGGTGACGGCAAGCCGGCGATTTTCCACGAGACAAATTGGTCGCCCACCGGCTCGCTCTATGAACCAAACACGCCGCTGCTTGAAAAGTTCCAGAATCTCGCCGAAGTGGTGACCCCGAAAGCACAACACCCGGTAACAACCACCCGCCTCGACGACATTCCGGAAATCGGAGATGTCGACTTCATCAAAATCGACGTGCAGGGGAGCGAGCTGATGATCTTCCAAAACGGCCTGCGCGCTCTTGCGGGCACCCTTCTCGTGCAGACCGAGGTTGAGTTCCTCGAACTCTATAAAAATCAGCCTATGTTTGCTGACGTGGATTGCTTCCTGCGCAGCCACGGATTCCAATTCCACACCTTCAACGGATTTGGCCGAAGGACATTCAAGCCGCTTATCGTCAATGGCAATATAAACGCAGGTGTACGACAGGATATCTGGTCCGACGCGCTCTACGTGCGAGATTGGATGCAACTCCATCGTCTTAGCGAAGCAAAACTCACAAAGTATGCCGTGCTCGCTCATGACGTGCTGCGATCGTTCGACCTTGCACATTTCGTCCTTTGCGCCCTGGATCGCAAGACCGGCGGGAACGCGGCTGAGAGATACCTTGCCCGGCTGATGTAACGGACTTTCATCGAGGCTGCGCTGGTCATATTCGAGAGGTCCGCGGCACTGGCACCCGAATCCGCGGGATGCAGACGTGACCTAGGCTTGGCGCTGGACGTGATGAAGCAGTAAGACTAACCGGCAGTGTCCGTCATCGCCTTCAGCGGATGGTCCGCGCCCAATACGCCTCAACCTGCTTGACCAGCGACGGTGGCAGCGGTACGTAATTCAGGCGTTCCGCATCGGGCCTGCCCTGCTCCAGCGCCCATTCGAAGAATTTCAGCGTGGCTACCATTTGCATGGCCTCCGCCGACTGCCTGGGCATCAACACAAACACCGTTGCTGTAATGGGCCATGCATCATTCGCAGGTGCATCGGTCAATACCGCGTAAAAATCCGGCGCCGTCCAATCGGCGTTCGCCGCAGCCGCCTGAAAGCTTGTGCGTGACGGCGTCACCATGACGCCGCTCTTGTTTCTAATGTTCGCGTATACCAAGTTGTGGTCGAGTGCGAACGCAAGTTCCACGTATCCGATGGCGCCCGCCACGTAATTGACGTAATGGGCAACGCCCTCGTTGCCCTTGGCTTCAGCCCCCGACGGCCAGTGAACAGCCACGCCCTCTCCTACCTTGCCCTTCCACTCGGGGCTGACCTTGGACAGATAGTTGGTCCAGTTAAAGGTGGTGCCCGACCCATCGGAACGGTGCGTGACGACGATCTTCAAGTCGGGAAGATTCACGCCGGGATTAAGGGCCGCAATCGCCGGGTCCTTCCAGTTTGCGATTTTTCCCAGATAAATGTCGGCCAGCAACTCGCCGGAAAAATTCAACTGGCCGGTTCGGATGCCGGGAAGATTTACCACGGGCACAACACCACCGATCACGATCGGGAACTGACCCAAGCCTGCCGCCTGCAATTCCTCGGGCTTGAGCGGCATATCGGTTGCCCCAAAGTTCACCATACCCGCCTTGATCTGGCGAATGCCTGCGCCTGATCCGGTCCCCTGGTAGTTGACGACGTCGCCTGCCTTCTCGTGGTAGCGCGCCGCCCACGTCAACATCAATGGGTAGACAAATGTCGAGCCCGATCCGCTTATGTCGTTGGCACGGGCAAGCCCCGGAACAAATGCCGTGGTGATGCAGAGCAAAGCCGCCTTGCATGCAAGGCGCCGAATGAATGATGCTTTCATGAAGATTGCGCCCCTTGTTTTGGTAGTGGCTTGCAGGTTCATTGTGATCCCGTTCCTCCGTTTTCCATGTGACTTGCCGGACTCACGATCCCGGCGGGAAACGATTTGCTTCATGACATTATTTCGATGATAATAGAAATATGGAAGAAAAAGACATCATCATTGCGCTGTCGGCGCTTGCCCAACCGGCGCGGCTGCGGATATTTCGCGCGCTCGTGGCGGTGGGTTCCGAGGGGCTTACCCCGGGCACGATGGCCGATGCCCTTGGAATTCCGGCGGCAACCCTATCGTTTCACCTCAAGGAACTGGGCAATGCCGGCTTGGTTACCCAGGAGCGCGCCAGCCGCAATCTCATCTACCGCGCCGCCTACCCGCGCATGAATGCACTGCTGGCCTATCTCACCGAAAACTGCTGCCAGGGCCAAGCGTGCCTGGATACCGCGGCAGCCGAATGCAAATGCTAAAAGGAATGGCAATGAAACGGTTTCACGTGCACGCCCATGTACAAGACCTGCCCGCGAGTATCGCCTTCTACACACAACTTTTTGGCGCCGAGCCCACGCGTGTGGAAACGGACTATGCCAAGTGGATGATCGAGGATCCGCGCGTCAACTTCGCCATTTCCACACGCGGCAGCAAGCCGGGTATCGATCATCTCGGCATACAGGTCGATTCCGAGGACGAACTGGCCCAGCTCCGGGAACAGGCGGCAGCGGCCGACATGACGGTGCTCGACGAAGGTCAGGCCACATGCTGCTACGCCCGCAGCGACAAGCACTGGCTCACCGATCCGCAGGGCATCGCCTGGGAGCATTTCCACACCCTGGGCAATATCCCGATTTTCAGTGAAGCAGCGCCAGTCGCCACCGCTGAAGCGGCCTGCTGCGCGCCCGCCTCGCAACGCGGCAAGCCGCTTGCCATCCCTGTGAAATCCGTGACCGGCTGTTGCTGATCCGCAACCCGCTTGGCTACGCAATGCAACGCAACGCCATCACGCCCGGGCAAGCGCAATCATGACCACCAATGTACTCATACTCTGCACCCATAATTCGGCCCGCAGTGTATTGGGCGAAGGCATGCTCAATCACTGGGCGGGTCTACTTGGCCGGGACATCCGCGCCCACAGTGCGGGCAGCGCGCCGCGCGGCCAGATCAATCCGCACGCGCTTGCCTGCCTGGCTGCCGCCGGCGTCGACACGGCAGGGTTGCGCAGCAAGAGCTGGGACGAATTCACAGCGGCATCGGCGCCGCGCATGCGCATCGTCATCACGGTATGTGACAGCGCCGCTGCCGAAACCTGTCCGCTGTGGCCTGGCAGCCCGGTAAAAATCCACTGGGGCTATCCGGATCCGTCCAACGCTGCGCTAGCCGATCGCCCTGCGGCCTTTGAACTGACGCGCGAGGCCATCGGCTACCGTGTCCTGCAACTGCTGTCGCTACCGATCGAATCCATGGCCGACGCAGAACTGCAGGCCGCGTTGACCGACATCGGCCGGGCCTAGGGAGCCGGCAGTGACTTCGCGCGCTTCCGCCCTGCCCGCTGCAACACAGACCGCTGCGCCGGCGCCGATGAATGCCTTCGAGCGCTACCTCACGGTTTGGGTGTTCCTGTGCATCCTGGCCGGAATCGGCTTGGGCCAGATCCTGCCGGCACCGTTCCAATGGCTGGGCCGCATGGACATCGCCCACGTCAACCTGCCGGTGGGCCTGCTCATCTGGGTCATGATCATCCCCATGCTGCTGCGCGTCGATTTTGGCGCGCTCCATGAGGTTGGCCGGCATTGGCGCGGCATCGGCGTCACGCTCTTCGTCAACTGGGCGGTCAAGCCGTTTTCCATGGCCTTCCTGGCCTGGCTGTTCATCCGTGAAGTCTTTGCCGCCTGGCTGCCGGCCGCGCAGGCCGACAGCTATATTGCCGGCCTCATATTGCTGGCGGCGGCGCCCTGCACGGCCATGGTGTTCGTCTGGAGCCGCCTCACCCGCGGCGATCCGCTCTTCACGCTGTCCCAGGTGGCACTCAACGACACCATCATGCTGTTTGCCTTCGCGCCCATCGTGGCCGTGCTGCTGGGGCTGTCGGCAATAACGGTCCCCTGGGCAACCCTGCTCACCTCTGTGGTGCTGTACATCCTCATCCCGGTGGTGCTCGCGCAACTCTTGCGGCGGGTGCTGCTATCGCAAGGCCAGGGCGCTTTCGAAAGCGCGCTGGCCCGCATAGGCCCCTGGTCGATCGGCGCCCTGCTGACCACCCTGGTCTTGCTCTTCGCATTCCAGGGCAAGGCGATCATCGAGCAACCCCTGGTCATCGCCATGCTGGCGGTGCCCATCCTGATCCAGGTTTTCTTCAACGCATCGCTCGCGTATTTTCTGAACCGGCGGCTGGGCGAGGCCCATAATGTGGCCTGCCCCTCGGCGCTTATCGGGGCCAGCAATTTTTTTGAGCTGGCAGTAGCCGCCGCCATCAGCCTGTTCGGGTTCGAATCGGGCGCAGCGCTGGCTACCGTGGTCGGGGTACTCATAGAGGTGCCGGTCATGCTGCTGGTGGTGCACGTGGTCAATGCCAGCCGGCTCTGGTACGAGACTGGTCTCAAACGCCTCCATTCCGCATGATGCCGCGCGGGTTGTGCAATCCGCCGTGAACGGCACTCAGCGCTGCTGCAGCGAGCTGCGGTTCGGACTGGCAGCGATGGGGGCGCCCTGCGTCTTTGCTGGCGCAGCAACGCGGATCGGCGCGTGCCCGCGGTGGCCATTATTGCGTCCAAAATTGCGGCCATCGTAACCACGCCGAATGCCGGTGCCGTAAAGGAGCCCGGTGGTGTAAACCGGATCCCATTGGGAGTTGCAGTCTCCATAGCCGTCCAGGCCGCAGCCGGCCGCTAGCGGCGGGGCGGGCTGCGCCGGATAGTCGGCCACCTCGCGCCTGTTGCGCGCCTGCTCGAGTTCGAGCAGGCGGATGCGATCGTTCAGGGCAGAAATTTCCGACCGCCTCGCAGCCTCCTGGACGGCCTGGGGCGACAGCGGTTTATCCGCAATGATGTCGGTAATCTTCACGCCCTTGGGCGGCGGCAGATTGCTGTAGGTAACCTGGCCATTGGCGTCGGTCCAACCGTAAATCTGCTGCGCGCAGACAGCCGTTGAAAAGCCCAGCGCTGCCAGGGCGGCCAGCGCCGCAAGCCAGCGTAGATTGCCGCTGCGCGTGGTAACACGCGGGTTCGTCGTCTGCATCTTCAAACTCCCCGGCTGTAGCCTCAGGCCACCGGCCGCAATGCCATGGCCGCCGGCCCATGGCTTGGGCTACCCCTCCGCCCTTGCCACCCACGGCAAAAATCCATGATACGCCGGCCCAAACTGCCGAGACGTTACCCGTTGTAACGCCCCAGCCAGCTTCGGGGCGCCGCTCCGGCTCATGGACCTTGCATTGGGACCGCCAATTACGTGCCGTCCATTTTGTCCAAATGCGCCGCATTTGCCGCCCATACCATCGCCAGCAGGCGCTCCCATGGCCTTTAGCAAACGCCGTAAACGCCGATCTTTCCTGGGGCGGGGCAGCATATCGCCGCCCCTAGCGGGCGACCGCGCCGGCAGCTGCGGCAGGTCACCCGCCAGACCCACGGGACGGACGACGGCATGCGCATCGCCTGGGATCGCAGCAGGCACGGGGAGGGGGAAGGCAGCACGACCACGCCCGGCCTGCTGCCGCCCCGGTTGCTGTGCATTGCCCTGGTGCTTGCCCTGCTAAGCACCATCGTCTCCCTGTCGGCCAGCGCAGCAGAGGTGTCGGCACTTCCCGACGCCGACGCGGAAGCCGCGTACGACAGCGCGGAGGCTGCCTTCGCAGCGGTCTTCATCAATTCGGGGCTGGGCGAGCGCGCGTACCAGGAAAACCGCGAATACGCGGCCGCCATCTACCAATTGCCCGATGGCCACTGGCACTGCACCGCGGTGGTTGCCGGTGGCCAGACGGCAAGCGCCATCCCGTATCACGCCGTTCCGCCCCAAGCGCTGCGTATCGTAGGCGCCCATACGCACGGCCAGCCGCACATCCCGGACGACCCCTGGCACCTGTATGGCGTGGATTTTTCGCAAGCGGACCTGCGCAACGCCGGCTACAACTACCGTGCGACACACGGCCGCATTGCGGTGCAGCTCCTGCTGACGTCGGAGCTCAAGATCCTGCGCCTGACAATCACCGGAGAACCAGCGTTGGCGCCGAGCGTGCTCCTTGTCCACGTCCCGGAGCATGATCGCCTGACCCCCGGCGCCATCCATGGCACCACCGAACAGCTGGGTCAACTGCCGCCACCCGCAGCACCACATGCGCGAGCCGGCAGCAACCGGTTGCCCGCTTCCGGGGGCGGACCTGCAGAAACGGAACTCGTACTGGGCCAGGTTGCGACCGGCAGTGCCCAGTCAGTTCGCAATTGAGAAATTACGCGCTCTAGGCGCGAACCGAACCGCGCAGGAAATCCTCGTAGGCCGAAGCCAGGCCCTGCGGCAGGCTGGTCTGCGGGCTCCAGCCAAGGCCGCGAATTCGCGCAACATCCATCACCTTGCGCATGGTGCCGTCGGGCTTGCTGCCATCGAGCACGAACTCGCCCCGATAGCCCACCACATCGGCGATCAGGCCGGCCAGCTCGCGTATGGTGAGGTCTTCCCCGGTGCCGACGTTGATCAGCGGGCACACGGTCGGGTCGGTGAGGCGCCCGTAGCGGGCGTCGTCCAGCGCTGCAAGGAACACCAGGGCGCGCGCAAGGTCGTCGGCATGCAGGAATTCGCGCCGCGGCGTGCCGCTGCCCCACATCACCACCTGCGGATTGCCCGCCACCTTGGCCTCGTGGATCTTGCGGATGAGTGCCGGCAAAACGTGCGAGGACTGCAGGTCGTAATTGTCCCCGCGCCCGAAGAGATTGGTCGGCATCGCGGCCAGGTACCTGGTGCCGTATTGCCGGTTGTACGACCAGCAGAGCTCAATGCCGGCTATCTTGGCCAGCGCATAGGGGCGGTTGGTCGCCTCCAGCGGACCGGTGAGCAGGTATTCCTCGCGGATGGGCTGCGGGCAGTCACGCGGATAGATGCAGGAGCTTCCCAGGTAGATCAGCCGCCGCACCCCCACGGCATGCGCCGCCTCGATGACATTGGCGGCGATCCGCAGGTTGGCCAGCAGGAAATCGACGGGGAAGCTGTTGTTGGCGGCGATGCCGCCCACCTTGCCGGCGGCCAGGAAAACGACTTCGGGCTGCTCCTGATCGAAGAACTGCCGCGTGGCGACGGCGTCTTCCAGGTCCAGCTCCGAATGCGTACGGGTGCTGATGCGCTCGAAACCCTGGACGCTGAGCTCCCGCACCAGCGCGCCACCGGCCAGGCCGCCGTGCCCGGCCACGTAGATTTTGGTAGATGCATCCATCATGATCCGCGCAACCTATTCGTGCCGATCCGGGGCGTGGTAACCATGGCGGCGGACGAGTTCGTCGCGTTCGGCAACCTTGAGGTCTTCTCGCACCATCTCGGCCACCAGTTCGGCAAAGCTGATCTTCGGTTTCCATCCCAGTTGCCGGTGCGCCTTGCTCGCATCGCCCAGCAAAGTCTGCACCTCGGTCGGCCGGAAGTAGCGCGGATCGACGGCGACCACCCTGCGGCCCGTGGCGTCCAGCGCGTGCTCCCCGACTTCGCTGCCCTTCCATTGCAACGGCATGCCCAGTTCGCGGGCGGCCGCGTCGACGAAGTCGCGCACGCTGTACTGCACGCCGGTGGCGATGACATAGTCCTCGGCCTTCTCCTGCTGGAGCATCAGCCACTGCATTTCAACGTAATCCTTGGCGTGGCCCCAGTCGCGCAATGCGGACAGATTGCCCAGGTAAAGGCAGTCCTGCAGGCCCAGCTTGATGCGTGCCAGCGCGCGCGTAATCTTGCGCGTGACGAAAGTTTCACCGCGCAACGGCGACTCGTGATTGAACAGGATGCCGTTGCAGGCGTAGATGCCATAGGCCTCCCGGTAGTTGACCGTGATCCAATAGGCATAGAGCTTGGCCACCGCATAGGGCGAGCGCGGGTAAAAAGGCGTCGTCTCCTTCTGCGGCACCTCCTGCACCAGACCGTAGAGCTCGGAGGTGGACGCCTGGTAGAAGCGCGTCTTTTTCTCCAGGCCCAGGATGCGGATCGCCTCCAGGACGCGCAGCGCACCCACCCCATCGGCGTTGGCGGTGAACTCGGGCTCCTCGAAAGACACCGCCACATGGCTTTGGGCCGCCAGGTTGTAGATCTCGTCGGGCTGCACCTTCTGGATCACGTGCAGCAAGGAGAGCGAATCGGTCATGTCGCCGTAGTGCAGGATGAAATGGCGCCCGCTGATGTGCGGGTCTTCGTACAGGTGATCGATGCGATCGGTATTGATAAGCGAGGTGCGCCGCTTGATGCCGTGCACCTCATAGCCTTTGCCGAGCAGCAGCTCTGCCAGATAGGCCCCATCCTGGCCGGTGATGCCGGTGATCAGTGCGCGCTTCAATGCTTACCTCGTCGCGGGGTTAACCTGGTACTTTAGCGAAGTTTTATGACGCTTCATAATGGGCTGCTGTCACGCGTAAGGGCGCTGCGCGTAGAACGCGGGATATCTTCTTCATGCACTGGAAGCAGGCGTTTTTGGTCGCGCGCGTTATGCCGCGTGCGGCAGGGCGCGCGCGGCATTTATTAGTTGAATCATAAACTTAAATTATTTGACCAGTGGCCACGGGCCAATAGGTCACTGGCCCTTTGCAAGGCCAAAACGCGACTGGACAAGATGCAGGCGGCGCCCCATCTCAGCACTGCCAAATCCCCGTGATTGTATGGCTTCAAGGCGTGGCAAGGCCGCGGTCCCCGTATAGAAGGACGAAAAGGCCACAAGTCGCTCAAATTCCTCCAGCAGGCCTGCAAGAATCCAGTCCCCAATGGCCTGGCCTGGGGGAATCGCATCGAAGCGCTCGCTGGGCGCAAGGAACGGCTCGTTGGCATCGACCTGCCTGCGCTCGAATATCTGATTGCTCAACCGCTGCAACGCCGCCACGGCCTGCGTTCGTGCGCCGAAATCGCGTGCCACGCGCGCCAGGCTTGCCAGGCGCATTCGTGACGAATCGTGTTCGCACATCCGCGCAAACACCTGGTAGCTGGCCTGCAATCCCGCGTATCGCTCGATTGACGACAGCGACGTATCACGGCTGACCATGTAACGGGTCAGCGCTTCATCAAGATCCGTTGACGCCGCCCCGGACATCGTGCGCTTCCAAAGATCGCAAAGCCGCTCTCCGTAAGGCAGAATTGCCAGCGCTCCGGCGTACGAATCGCGATGCTTCGCAAGGGATTCGCTTGATGGCCCCTGCGTTGCCAGGGCCGACAAGCCGCCGGAGGTGTTCAACAAAAAACCCTGAGCAGCGAGTTCCTTTGCGCGATCGTCTTTGCAGCAAAAGAGGTTAAGCAGGTAGCCGTCCGGCGCGCAACCTTCATCGAAGGGAACAAGGACGTCGAGGCCGGGCACCAGTCGATAGGAGGCATATCCCAGCGCCGCGAAATTGCGCACGAGCTCCAGATGCAGATCCCTGCCGGCCTTTACTTCGTACTGGATCAAAGGCGACTGTTCGTCGAGAAAGCGCGCCCCTCCCTGAAGTATCTTGCCCTCTTCGCCTTCGGCATCAATTTTCAGGAAGGCGATATCGTTCCAGTCATAGGTTTTCCGGCACTCGTCCAGGGTCACCAGGGAAACGAGCTCGCTCGCACCGCTTGCCAATTCGCCCCATAACAGTGCGTTGGCTTCCGATTGCTCGTTCAGCGATAGGCGCGCCGTGCCACGGGTGCTCGAAAGCGCGCTGCGATCGAGGACGACATTGGCAAAGCCATTGGCCGCAACGCCTTCGGCCAGCAGTTCCATGGTGCTGGACGCCGGCTCGAACGCCCATACGCAACCAGTCGGCCCTACGGTGCGCGCCATGGACAACGTGTAGACGCCGAAATTGGCGCCAATGTCGATGACTTTGTGCCCGGGTTTGAGCAGTCGGCGAAGGAATTTGATTTCATCCTCGAACCAGTCCTGCTGTTCCCTCAGCACGTACGACGATATGAGGTTGAGGGAATCCGGAACCGCGACGCGTACACCGTCGATCATGCTAATGAGCACTGTGGCTGGGGGCACGGGTCTTATCTCCGGCATATTGAAGGATCCATCCGGCACGTAATTCGCCGCGAATCAGAATCCGGGGATTTTATCCCGGCTAACCGGTCCGATCGACCGGGGCTTGGCACACTGCTCAGGCAATCAGGGTGCCGGTGGCCGGTTGCTCATTTAGAATTGCCGCTATGAAGTTCGCTGGCCGGTTTTCACTGAAAGGCCGCGTGGGTCGTGGGGCGTGGAGCTTCGCCCTGCCGCTTGGCCCGACGTTCCGCGCTGTTGCGCGCGTGATTTCAGCTTTACTTTTGGCAGATTTCGTCAATGGCCATGAACCAACAAGAACTCGCGCGCGCCATTGCCTGGCACCAGCAAGGTCGTCTATCCGAGGCCGAGGCTGGCTACCTCACGTGCCTCGCCCAAGATTCGACAAACCGCGACGCTACCTACTATCTGGCTGGGCTGCGCCAGCAGCAAGGGCTGGTGGACGAGGCGGAACGCCTGTTGCGCGGACTCGTGGCGCGCAAACCCGACGATGGACCCGCCTGGCTGCGACTCGGGGTGGTGGCACGCGAACGCGGCGGGCTCGACGCTGCGGTGTCCTGCTTTGAGCGCGCCCGGCAGTTGCAGGATGCAAACCCGGCAGCGCACTACAACCTGGGCGTCACGCTCGCGGAATTGGGCCGCGCGCATGAGGCGCTCGTATGCTTTGAACGCGCGATTGTCGTGCAACCGGGGTATGCAATCGCCCACGCCAACCGCGGTGCCACGCTCGCCCGCATGGATCGTTGGGCCGATGCGCTGGCCAGTTGCGAGCGCGCACTGGCGCTCAATCCTGCGCTCGTGGATGCGCACGCCAACCGGGGGCTCGTATTGGTCGAGCTCGGGCGACTGCTCGAGGCTCTGGAATCCTTCCGAGAGACGCTTGCTCTTGCACCTGGGCACGTCGATGCATGGCTCGGTCGCGGAACGGCCTTGCGGCGCCTTGGCCGGTTGGAGGAGGCCGAGGACAACTGGCGGCAGGCGCTTGCGCAAAGCGCCAACGCGCAGCGCACAGACGCAAGTGCCCGCTCAAAATATTGCAACCATCTGGGTGTAGCACTTCTGGATAGGGGCCAGATCTACGAGGCACAAGGCAGCTTTCGGCAAGCGCTTGCCGACGCGCCGGACTTTCTGGACGCGCAGTTCAATCTGCTGCGCAGCGTCGATCTGGCTGGCGATCCCGACGCCAGTATGCACAGCCATGCCGATGCCCTTCGCCGCTTCCCGAACAACGCTGAATTTCATGCGTTGTATGGCAAGTCCTTGATGGCAGCAGGCCGCCCCACCGAAGCACTTGCGGCCTATCGACAGGCGGTGGCGCTCGAGCCGGGCAATCTTTCGCGAAGGTCGGCCGTGATCTCCACGCTACTTTACCTTCCGGATACGGGTGAACGGGAGTTGCATTCCGAGACACAGGCATTCGATCGAGCTGCCCGCGCAAAAAGTGCCGGCGAACTACCGGCCGCGCAACGCGTGCAACCTGCACCCGATGTCCCGCCAGATTCGCCACAAGTCTCGGCTAAAGCCCGCCGGAAATTTGCAACCGGCAACCGGCTGCGCATCGGCTACGTGTCGGCGGATTTGCGGCAACATAGCGTTGCCTACTTCCTGGAGCCGGTCCTGGAGTTCCATGATCGGGCCCGCGTAGAGATTTTTTGCTATAGCAGCTCGTCCCACGAAGACCACGTCACTGCCCGGATCAAGTCGCATTCCGAGCATTGGCGCGCCTGTCCTGCGCTTTCGGACCCGGAACTGGCGCGCCTGATTGAATCCGACGGAATCGACATCCTCATCGATTTGTCCGGGCACACGGCCGGCAATCGGCTGGGGTTGTTTGCGACGCGACCCGCACCCCTGCAGCTCAGCTGGCTCGGATTTCCCGGCGACACCGGGCTCAGCGCCATCGATGGCTATCTGGGTGATGCGCTGGTCGCTCCGCAAGAAGCGAACGTCGTTCGGCTTGCACCGACCTTCAGCTGCTATCGTCCGGCGCATGACGCTCCGGACGTGGCACCGGCGCCGGCGCAAAAGAACGGCTATGTCACCTTTGGATCGTTCAACAACCTGGCCAAGCTCTCGGAACCCGCCGTAGCTTTGTGGTCGCGTCTACTGCACGAGGTCCCTGACTCCCGGCTGGTCTTGAAGCACCACGCGCTAAGTGGTGAAGGCACGGCAGAATGGTTGCGATCGCGTTTTCAAATGCAGGGAATTGCCCCGTGGCGGCTTCAAATGCTGCCGTGGGATGCCAGCCTGGGCGCACATTATCGTCACTACGATGTTATCGACATCGGTCTGGATCCTTTTCCGTATTGCGGCGTCACGACGACTTGCGAGGCATTGTGGATGGGCGTGCCCGTTGTCAGTCTTGTGGGGGAGCGGTTTGCAGGGCGCGTTGGACTTTCACTGCTTTCGGCGATTGGCCATCCCGAGTGGGCGGTTACCACGGAAAATGACTACATCAAGCAGGTAGCTGCGCTCTCGTCGTCGCCGCTTGCGCTGGCGGAGTTGCGTTCCGACCTTCGCCGCCAGGTTGCGGACTCCGCGTTGACGGATGCGCGGGGATTCACCGCCACGCTCGAAGGCGCACTCATGTCGCTGGCTGCCGACCCGGTATCAAAAGGCATTGCGCCTTCGCCCCCAACGGGTAATTGCAGCGAAGCGCCAACATCGTCCAACCTCCCGGCTCACTTCAACACGCCATGAAAAGCCACGGCAATTGCCGCTCCGCGGGCGGCTACGCATTGATGGCCGCCCTGCTGACCGTTTTCGCCGTCAGCCTGGCTGCAAGTGTTGCGGTTCGGCGTGCCTACCAGGAGCAGCAGCGGGAGCGGGAACTCGAGCTGCTTTTTGTCGGGCAGCAGTACCGCGAAGCCCTGGGAAGTTTTGCTGCGGTTCAGCGACCGGGCGGCCAGGGGGAATATCCCAAGATGCTGGACGATCTCGTCCTCGATAAGCGCGGCCCGTCGATCGTGCGCCACCTGCGCCGCATCTACCCCGACCCCATGACCGGCAAGGCCGACTGGCTGCTCGATACCGTCCAGGGTCGCATCGTCGGCGTGCATAGCCGCAGCGACAAGGCCCCGATCAGGACGGCAGGCTTTCCCGATGGACTCGATGGCTTTGCCATAGCTTCAAGTTACCGGGATTGGCGGTTCCTTGCCAAAGGCATCGCTGCCGCCCCCGGCGCCGCAACGGCGGATCATTAACGCGCAACCACCAATTGCGATCGCCGCGCTGTCCCCGACGCGCTGCTCTCTCGACGACACCCTCACGGTCGATTGCCGGCGCCCGGCTTGATTGCGCCACGCACCCTGAAAAAGTACAACCCATTTTGTTTCCTATAGATGACATTCAACGTCAGGGTCGCGCCGAAAGAACTATTTGCTGGCGCCAATCAAGGTGCCCTCTGAATCTCAAAAAATGTCCCCGCGCTGCGTAGTCCCAAAGGACTATGCCAAGTGAGCTGTTGAAACCCAAATTTCATTGCCCATGCGTAGATTTCATTTGCTCCCAGGCGTTGTCGGCAGGTTCGCAGGGCCTGGGTGTGAAATTTCGGGGGATTGGGGAGCCACGCGGCGACCCGCCACGAGCGCTTAAAACCCAAACACAAAGGAATAATCAATGAAATTCGCAATCAAACTGGCAAGCGCCGCCGTGGCCATGGCCATCAGCGGCTCCGCACTTGCCGCCGCCGGCGACATCATCGTCGACGTATACGACCCGAAGTCGGGCACCAGCATCGTCCTGGATACGGGCGTTGCGCAGCAGACGGGACCGGTAACGGGCATTCTTGCGCAACTCACCTTGAGCAACTTCGCCGACTGGAACACATTCGTCGGTCAAGTGACGACTGCAGGCGGAACTGTAGCCGGGCTTGACTACATCGCGTTGTCCTACACCGGCACAAGCACCGCGGGAACTTATAACCAGAGTTTCCTTGGTACCGCCGGTAAGCAAAGCGGCTTTGCCTCCCTTCTGGCAGACTATCAAACCCTCGCCGGTGCAACGACCGCCACGGCCGGCGATCAGCTTATCGCCAGCACGGGAGCCGCATCGTGGGGCAACTTGGTAGCGAGCAGTACCGCCGGCACGACTTTTGGTGGCAACCTCGCCGGAACGGGCTTCGCCACGGTTGGCACTGCCATGAGCTTGGAATATGGCAATGCAAACAAAAAGGCGTTTCCTCTGGGCACCGTCACGACCCTCAATATGTCCACGACGCAACTGACGATCGGTACTTCGACTTCGCCGACCCCGGAGCCGAGCACGTACGCTCTTATGGTCGCCGGCCTGCTGGCTGTCGGTGCAATTGCACGCCGTCGTTCCCGCGCATAAGTTGTACTAATCCGCATTTTCCTTGGAAGACACCTGCTTCGCGCCTAGGGCGCGCGGCGGGTGGATGTTAGTGTTAACTAATCAGGAGATTCAGATGTCCAAGCGTGTTTACCTTTCCGTAGTCGCTGCTGCTGTTGCTGCGACTTTCGCCGGCCAAGCTAGCGCCGCATTCACCAACCCGCCCATCACCGGTGCCGGTGCATCCGCGGTCAGCAATTCGCTCAAGCATATTCTGCTGAACACCTACTGCGCCCCCGGCGTTGCCAACGCAGCAACTGTGACCCTGTACGATAACGATACCGGCCTCGGTGGCAAGGGTTCGGTTTACCGTTTCCAGTGCACCAAGAACGCGGTTACGGCAACCGGCCTGACGAATGACATTGACGTTTCGTATGACACGTCGGGTGGGTCCTGGAAGGGTCTGACGCCCTTTTCGCCGAACCTCTTCAGCGCCGCCCAGCAGGCCAGCCCGAACCCTAGCACGTATCCGGTTCAGACCGTAGATATCTCGAACCTAGCCAAGTGCGGCGCGGAAAAGGTGAACTTCAACACCACGATCGAGGGCACTGTCTATACCATCAACTACTACCCGGCCTGCCCCACCATCAACCTGACTTCGGCGCCGGCATTCGGCATGACCGACGTCGACGCGTCGCTTTTTGTGAACTCGGCCGAGAACCAGCCGCTGGTAGATAGCACTTGGCTAACTGGACAAACTCCGAAGGCGCTCGTTACCAATTTCACGCTCGGCACTGAGTTGACTGGTTTCCCGGTCACCGCTTTCGGTATGACCTTTGGCATCGCCGCATCGGCCCAGTTGTATAAGGCAATGCAAGCTGACCAGTCAGCCGCTGGACTGCTTCCGGCTGCCTGCGTCGGTCTTATTGAGACGGCTAACCCCGTTGCCAATCTGGGCTGTGCGCCCCGTATTTCCCGTGCACAGTATCGCAGCATCATTCAGAACGGTGGCGGTAAATTCAATACCGGTGTCGCCAACTTGTTCACTAACGTCGTCCCTGGCACGGGCGTGAGCATCGAAGTGGCGCGTCGTGATCGCGGATCGGGAACGCAAGCAACGTCGAACGCCTTTTTCCTTGGCTCGGGTTGCATTTCGGCGAACACCGAGGCGCCGGACCTTAACGCTTCCTTGCCCCTCAACAGTACCGCTACGTACGTCGTTGATTACAATTTCACGACTGGTAGCGTACAAACCGCGTTGGGCAAGGCTGCGAACGTCATTGGTGTGATCAGTGCCGACAACGATGGCAATTTGGGTGGCGGTGGTTTCCTCCGTCTCGATGGCGTTTTCCCGAGTAACGTCAATGCTGCCAATGGCATCTATGACCTTTGGACGGAAGAGCAGTTGCATGCAAACCCCAGCATTACCGGTGACGTGCTCACTTTCGTTAATGATCTTGGCGCCTTTAACAATGCCGTTGAGGCAATTACGGCCTATGCGGGTCCCGGAGTGATCAACCTCACCCCGGAATCCAACGCCGCAGTCCCGACGTACCCTCTGACGCTGATCGCCGCTGGTCAATTCAAGAACGGTGTCGGTGATGCCACTGGTGCGCCGGCGACTTGGTACTACCAGGACAACGGTTCTGGTCAGGCCGCCTTCTGTGCTGGCCGGGTATCGTATTGATCTTTAACTGACGATTAGTCTGCTGTAGTAGGCAATACCCGGCGGAACCCGACCCTTGGTCGGGTTCTGCTTTTTTTCGCTGAACGCGAGGCGCAACTGCAGTGCTAAAGCGCAGCGGTGCGCAGCCAAAAAATTGCTGCGGCGGCATCCCGTGTGATGGTTGACCTCCGCATTGGCGACAACCGGATATGCTGGGCAACTTGTTACGCTTGGACAGCCGTCAAACGGCGACGGTAAAGGAACAAGGATGGCAACTCAACGCGTCAGACGTGCCCGGGTGGCACGGTCAGTTAAAAGATCCGGTGTGCGTTCGCGCAACATGGGTATGACCGCAGAACTGAGCGCCGGCGTCAAGGCTGTCGTTACGCTTCGCCTGCACTGGATTTTTTTTGGAGCGGCTGCGGCCATTGGCGGCAATTTCGCGCTGGCCGCCGGCCCTCACGCGGGGTTACCCAATCCCTGCCCGAGTACCACTGCGTGCGCCGGTCATGCCTTCGACGTTCTAGGTACTAGTTCGACACTCGCGTACAGCACCGCAGTTCTGGTGGTCAATCAAGTGGGCGCCAGCGCTATTTTTAACTGGCAGTCGTTCAATATTTCGCCCGGCAATACCGTAACGTTTTCCCAGCCTTCCGCCTCGTCGGTAGCCCTGAACCGCATCTACGATCCCAACGCCACCACGATCGCGGGCAATCTGAAGTCCAACGGCCAGATCTACCTTGTCAACCCGAATGGTATTTTGTTCGGATCGGGCGCACGCGTCGACGTCGGCGGTCTGATAGCCTCAACGCTCAATGTCACCAATGCCCGCATCACCAGCGGCCTGCTGAGCGACCGCAACCCAGGTGATCCGGCGTTTACCAACAACCCCGCCTTCGTCGGCACGGACCTCGCCGCCAGTGCGGGCGCTAATCCGGCTATCGTCGTCCAGCAGGGGGCAAACCTCTATGCGGCCGGAAAGAGCACTACCGGCACGGTCGTGAGTGCCGGCCGTGTCTTTTTGTTTGCGCCGACGGTGGAAGTGGCGGGCAATGTCAAGGTCGATGGCGGCGGCCAGGCTATCGTCGCGTCCGGCTCCGACGTCTACCTGGGCAGTTCAACCGATCCCTCCCTGCGCGGCCTTCTGGTGGCCGTATCGCCGGCCGCGAACGGCGGCGTCACGATTGATCCGACCGGCAACATTAGCGTTGCGCGCGGCAATATCACCCTGGTTGGCCTGGCAATCAATCAGGCCGGCACGCTGGCGGCCACCTCGGCCCTCGAACAAAATGGATCAATCGAGTTGCTGGCGCGCGCGGTTGACCCGGCGATAGCCGCCAATACTTCGCTCGACAGCACCGTACTGGACCCGCAGACGCAGACCGGCACCGTAACGGTAGCGCCGGGTTCGCAGACGACGGTGCGCATCGACCCCACTGATGCCGCAACCCTGCCGCTCACCGATCCCACGGCAAGCAAATTGCGCTCGACCATCGAGATACAGGGACTCAACATCGCCATTGGCGGTAACGGCCCGGCGGGATCGACGCTCCTGGAGGCCCATGGCGGGGACATCACCGTCAACGCGCGCGCGGCCCTCAGTTCCGGCTACCAGATCGGCGACGGCAGCCTGCTGGGTACGCAAAACAGCGCCGCCGTGGTGCAGATCGGAGCGGACGCCAGGCTGGATGTTTCTGGGCTTCAGAATGTTCCCATGGACGGTGGGCAGAACTACGTCTACATTGATCGCCTCACCTCACTAAACTTGGCCAACGCCCCGTTCCAGCGTACCGGATTCCTCCTGGGTCAAGGTGTCTACCTCAATTTGCAGAATGCGCCGTCCTGGATCAATGTCTCGAGCCTGTTGGCAGCAATTGCACAGTCGCAGGCCCAACGCAATACGGCGGGCGGCACCATAGCCCTGCAGGCGGAAGGTTCCGTCAAGGTAGCCGCGGGTGCCGTGCTAAACGTCTCCGGAGGTTCGATGGCGGTCAGCGCGGCCACCGGTCGCACGACGCAGTTGGTCACGGCAAACGGCCAAGTGGTGAGCCTCAACTCCGCATCCTCGTCGGACACCCAATACGTGGCGTTTTCCGACGGTGGCACCACGAACACCGTCGACACCAACGAGGGTATCAACGTCACCAGCAGTTGGCAGGCGCCGGCCTATACCCAATTGGGCGGCTACGTGCAGGGCGCAAACGCGGGCACGCTGGAGATATATGCGCCCACGGCGAGCATCTCCGCAACCCTGCTGGGTCAGGCAACTAGGGGTCCATACCAGCGCAACACGCCGCCGGCCGGCGGCCAATTGCTCATTGGATCGAGCGGAGGTACGGCGCTCGATACCGAAGCGGGATTTTCACGCGGCAACATCTACCTTGGTACCAATGCAACGCTGCCGCAGCTCGGCCTGAATCCGGCGCTGTCGGCCCAATCGATCGTCGTCGACACCTCTTCCCTTTCGGCGGGCGGTTTCACGCGCTACAACCTGACCAGCGACGGGGTGATCGAACTGACGACGGGTGATCCCTTGAACCTAGGGTCAGCGGGGTCGTTCACGGCCCGTGGCAACGCCGTTGAAATCAATTCGTCGATCACCGCGCCCGGCGGCACAATCCGTTTGACCGAACGGCCGATCACGGCCGTTTCTGGAGACGGTGGCAGCGTACAGATTGACAGCACGTTTCGCGATTCGCTCAACCTCATCGGGGCCGGCTCGGCCCTGCCCCGTGGCGCTGTCTGGTTGGGGTCCGGCGTAACGCTCAACACAGCAGGGCTATGGACCAACGATCGCTACCCGACAAGCTCGGCGTTACCGACGGCACCGATCGTCCTAAACGGGGGCCAGATTACGCTCTCTGGCCGCAACGTCGACGTGAGCAACGCCGGTTTCGATGTCTCGGCGGGAGCAACATTGAGCGAGGCAGGCGCTTTTGCCGGGGGGGTAGGAGGCGGAATCTCTATTACAGCAACCGACCAGGTAGTCGGCGCGGGTTTCCAGTTCGCCGCGGACAACGGCGTACTGGCGCTCGGCGCAAATTTTGCCTCGCGCATAAGCGGTTTCGGGGTCAAGTCGGGTGGCGCACTGCTCATCGGTGCTCCTTCAATCGACATCGTGGGGGCGGGCGCCAGCAGCACCGGCGGTCTGGTGGTCGACACCAACATTGGAGCGCGCGGATTTTCCGCCTACACCTTCAGTGGCTACGATGCGGTGACGCTTAGCGCCGGGGCAAATTTCGCGCCCAGTTTGCTTAGTCTGCCGTACAGCGCCGCGCTGCCGTTCTCTGCGTCACAACCAAGCCTGCTTGCCGTGACGACACCCCAGGCACCGCTGCCTGGGCAAGTCAATCCGGCTTCAGTGAGCTTGCAGGCGAGCAGCCTGAGAGACGGCAATGTCGTTGTTGGTGCCGGAGCGAGCATCAATGCCGGAACCACGGGCACTATCGCCCTCGCCGGGGGCAATTCCATTCTCGACGACGGGGTTCTGCAAGCACCCGGCGGCAGCGTGAGCGCTACGCTGCTGCAACCCGCCTACGATACCTTCATCACGCCAGCCCGGCTGGCCGGGCGCCTTATCGAGCTCGGACCGGCCGCGCTGATTGACGTCTCCGGCGCCAGCCTGGTAGTTGCGGCAAGTACCGGCCTGCGATCGGGAAGCGTGCTGGATGCGGGTTCCGTGACCCTGAGCGCACCCGTGGGTATTGTCGAAGTTGACAGCGGTTCCAGGATCAAGGCAAACGGCGCCTCGGACACGGTAAATGTCATCAACAACGCGGGGATTGTGTCTCAGGCTGTTGTAAGTTCCGGCGGCACCGTTGCTGTAAATGCCGAAGTCGGGATCTACCTCGGAGGTACCGTTGACGCCTACGGTGGCGGTGCCTCGGCCAGCGGTGGAAAGCTTAGTGTGGCCCTACAGGCCGGCCAGTCCGTTTTGGCCGGTGGTGGGGGAGCGAATCTCGATCCGCTCACTGCCGCTACGAATCTTATTGTCGGCACGGACACGCCGCCGCATGTTTTCGGAAAGGCCGATCTTCCGGTTGCTTCGCCTGTCGGTGTCGTGTCGCCCGCCTTGGTCAACACGTCAGGTTTTGACCACGTCTGGTTGCAAAGCGCGGACCAAATCTCGTTTACGCAAAACACGACTTTGAGTACGCGTGCCAGCCTCGTGCTCTCAAGCCAGGAAATCGTGGCAGCGCCCGGGGTCGACATAGTCCTGAAAGCACCCTACATCGCGCTGGGCGGAGTTGCACAACTTGGCGGCGCAACCAATGGCGCCAGTTATAACCCCCTGGGCGCTGCAACCGGCGGCATGGGAAATCTTCTGGTCAGTGCACAGCAGATTGATCTGGTCGGCAGTACCTCGCTCATTGGCATCGGCGCGGCAGCCCTGACGTCCAGTGGCGACGTCCGCGGCATCGGGACCCTCGGCGCCAGCTTGAGCACAACGGCTGGTGCGCGGGTGAGCGGCGCACTCGAGTTCGGCGGCAATCTGGCCATTTCGGCACAGCAGCTCTATCCAGTTACGCAAACAGATTTTTCTTTCATCACTACTGCCAGCTCCACGGCCACCGCCAACGGGAATGTGGTGATTACGTCTGCGGCCAATGCAGCCGGCGTCCTACCGCCCCTTTCGGCCGGTGGCACCCTGACCTTCAACGTCAATAATTTTACGTCCACAGGCCGCGCGCTGGCGCCGCTGGGATCAATAGCCGTCGACGCCGTGGGTACGATTACCTTGGGCTCCGGGAGCCTGCTTTCAACGGCGGGCAATGCACTCGTGCCATTTGGCACTGTCTTGAACAGCGGCACGACTTGGACGTACAACCTGCCACCGGGGAACAGCAATACGCCTACGGCCCCCTTTACGATTGCAACCGCCGCCGGTGACGTGGCAGTTCCCTTGAAGGGTATTTCACTGACGGCCCCCACCGTCAACGCCAAATCCGGTTCGAAGATCGACGTCGCCGGCGGAACCGGCGATGTACTGGGCACGGGTTTCGTGGCGGGGCCTGGTGGTAGCTACGACATGTCGCTCAATTTTCCTTATGTGACGACATCCGGTCTGGCAAACACGCGCAACGCGTTCTTCGCCCTTATCCCGTCGCGGGGCACGTTGTACGCACCCTATGATCCGCAGATTTATGGCGACCTCGTCCTAAATGCGGGGCTGCCATCAGCCCAACCGGCGCTGTCGGGGTCATTCCAATTTGGCCAGACCATTACCCTGGGCGGCGGCGGCGGGATACCGGCTGGCACCTACACCGTACTGCCGCCGCGTTACGCCCTGCTGCCGGGGGCCTTCGCCGTCGAGGCGGCTGCCGGGTACTTCGGAATTTCTCCCGGTACCACCGTGGCAATGCCCGACGGCACTGCGATCGTCGCGGGCGAACTCGGCGTCGCCTCGGCGGGAACTGGCGCATCGAACTGGAGCGGCTATCGGGTCTTCACCGGCGCGCAGTTCCGCACCATGTCGCAGTTCACAGACTATCTTGGTAATTCCTATTTCGTCGCCGCAGCCAGCGCAGGCGCCCAGTCCGCGCCGCGCGTTGCACAAGATGCGGGCGTACTTGCCGTCTCGGGATCGGATGTCCTTCTGCAATCAACCATCGATGCGGCGCCTGCTGGTTCGGGCCGGGGTGCCGATATTTCCATTGCCGCGCAAAGCATCGTTATCGAGAACAGCGTCGCCCCGTCGACGCCACCGGCTGGCGAGCTGGATCTGACCGCTGCCCAGCTTTCAGCGCTGGGTGCCGAAACCCTCATCCTGGGCGCGGTTGAAAGTCGCTCAGCGGGCGGTAGCGCCATCAGCCTGACGAACATCGCCAATGCCGTCACTGACCGCGCCACGAACGTGCTGTCCGCGGGGGAGGTCATTCTTGCCGGGGCGAACGTCACCTTTGGCGCTGGGGCGCAGGTCGTGGCAAGCCCCAATGCTCAGCCGCAAACCAGCAGCATCACCATAGCGGGCGACGGTGCAGCCCTGTATGCAGGTAACGCAACAGCAATACCAGCACTGACGCGTTCCAATGCCTCGCCGCCGGGAACGGCAACCCAGGGCGAACTCACCATCGGCGCGGGCGCCGCGATCGTTGGCCGCTCCGTGCTGTTTGATGCGAGCCAGAGCCAGTCGTTCCCGGCGTCGTTTTCGCTGCAGTCGCAAAACGTTGCGCTCTCGGCAGCTATCGTAAGCCTCGGTAATGCACCGGCGGGCACGCCCGGCCTCAACCTCGATAGTACGCTGCTGGCGCGGCTGTCCGGTTCCGGGGCGCTCACCATCGCCAGCCATGGCGGATTTGATGTTTTTGGCTCCCCTGCCATTGGGGCCTTCAACGGCACGGGCCAGCCCTTGCTCGACAGCCTCACCCTGGTTGGCCCTGGCATCGCTGCCGCTGCACCGGGAGCACAACTGACGATAGACGCCGGGCATGTCACCTTGGACAACAGCCTCGGGCAGGCGCTGAGCGCGCCGGGATCAGGCGGGGGGGCATTGACGATTCGTACAGTTGCAAATGCCAATGGAAGCGATAGCGGCAACCTTAGCGTAGCCGGCAAGGTGGACCTGAGCGGCTTCCAGAATGTGAGCCTCGACGCGGTGGGTCGCACGGCAACTGGGGGCGGCACGGTGCAGGGTACGGGCGATCTGATATTTACCGGGGCAGCCGGCCAACCCGCAGGTCTGACCATCGATGGCAGCGGCACTATGCTAACTGTGGCAGCCACGCGCGTTACCGCCATGGGCGGAGTCAATGCCACCATCGTGGCGCCCGGGAGCGTGTCCATCGGCGCTTCGGGCAACGCGACGACACCCGAACTCACCGAACTCGGCGCCTCTTTGCAGATCACAGCTGCCAGCATTGATGTCTCCGGCCATATTGACCTGCCGGCAGGAGTCGTCACGCTAAGCGCCAACGGTCCGGCAAGCACCGATGGAATCACGCTTGAAACGGGCTCCTCCATCCGTGTGGCCGGGGTGACGCAGAGTTTCGGACCGGTCACGAGCGATGTGTCGGCCGGTGCTATCTCGCTGTCATCGACGGCCGGTTCAATCGTTCAAAATGCCAATACGGTGCTCGACTTGGCGGGCAGTGGCGTGCGGGGAGACGCCGGTAGCCTGGCGCTGGCGGCGCCTTCAGGAGCGGTGCAGGTGGCCGGTACACTGCTGCTACAACCGGGCTCTTCGGCGCGCGGGGCTAATGTCACGATCGACGCGGGGCAGATCACCTCGACGACGACTCTCATCGGCGCGCTGGGCTCGGGCGCGGGCGCGGGTGGTGCCAACGCGGTGGCAATCCGCAGCCACAGCGGCAACCTGGACATCGCCGCAGACCAAACGATCAAAGCGGCCTCCATCACTCTCGCGGCCGACGGCAATGGCGGGCCAACTGACGGCTCCATTCTGGTGAGCGGCACAGTGGATGCCAGCGGCCAAGCTGGTGGAAACATCAATCTGTACGCCAATAATCAGGTGACGGTCGCGGCCGGCGCGCTCCTGGACGTCCACGCGACGGCTGCCGGTGCCAATGGCGGCCAGGTGTTGATTTCTTCGCGCGTAACGGGCAATGCCGCGGCACCGACCACCGCAGACGCCATCGTCCTGCAGCAGGGATCGACGATCAACGTGGCCGCGGGCGACCGCACGGGAGCCGGGGGCAGCGTCACGTTGCGCACCAATGCCGCCGGTGGCTCCACGCCTTCCGGTGTAGAAATTGCCGCTCTGCCCGTCGGTACGATCGTCGGCCAAAACCCAAATGCCGGCATCATCGTTGAAGGGGTGGTCGTCCAGCAAAACACCGGCCCGGTGACGATAAGTGCCACCGCCCTGGCCAATGATGCAGCGATACTGCAGGCCTATATGGCCAACCGCACGACAATCGCTCAGAGCCTGGGGCTAGCGAACGATCCCTCCTTCAGTCTTCGGCCAGGACTGGAAATTCAATCTACCCGCGACATGACGCTTGCCAGCACCTTGGACTTTGCAACCGGCCTGGTCGATCCGGTCGCGGGATCCGGTACGTTCACGTGGCGCTACGGCGGCTCGACCCTGGCCACGAGTGACCCAGGTGTGCTTACCCTGCGCGCAGCGGGAAACCTACTAATTAATGCCAGCATCAGCGATGGTTTCGCAACGACCACGGGCGCCGGTAGCAGCCTCAACAGCACTGTCTGGTCCAGCGGCAAGAGTTGGAGTTACACGCTCACCGCGGGCGCTGACCTCTCGGCAGCCAACCCTAATGCCGTAACGCGGCCAGGCGGGGGTGCATCCGCGAACCTAAATGTCGGTTCCGCTGCGCTGGGTACCCCGGTCACGATCCGCAGCGGCACCGGGTCGATCAATCTAAATGCAAGTCAGGAAATCGTCCTCGGCAACGGTAGGGGTTCAACACCCAATGTCGTGTACACCGCCGGCGTGGCCGATGTGGCTGCACCGGCCTTCCCGGCACTTGTGACGACCGTGAACGGCAGCACGAATCAATCGATCATGCCGGTGATGACCCGCGACGGTGGCAACTTGACCATTAACGCCGGCGGCAGCGTGCAGGGAACCGCTAACTCTGCGGGGATCGCCAGTCCCAACCTCGATGGCAGCGCGCAATCGATCAATGAATGGCTTTTCCGCGGTGGGCTGGGAACGAACGCCGTGCCAACTGTCTGGTGGGTGAACTTCGCCAACTTCCAACAAGGCTTCGGCGCCCTTGGCGGCGGTAACCTGAGCATCAATGCTGGAGGCGATGTCGTCCGGGTCAACGCCATCGTGGCCAGCAATGCCTACGATGCAGGTAACGGCCTGGTGGAGTTCAATAACGGCAAACTGTCCGTCAATGTGGCCGGCAACGTCGTTCAGGGCATGTTCTACGACCAGGCCGGGACATCCGACATTCGGGCCACGGCTCTTCTGAGCAATGCGCAGGATACCAATCCGGCATTTCCCCAATTGGCGAAAGTCCGCCTCGCCATGGGGTCCGGGGACGTTAGCATTCAGGCGCGCGAATCATCGGCAATGGTCGATCCGTTCAATCCGACGGCATTCGCTCCGGCGCAGGAGAACAATCCTTCTGCGTCGCAGTATCGGACCAGCGCGACGGACTATGGCACGGGGTTCTTAACTTACGGTGCGAGCACCGCGCTCGATGTGCGCGCGGCAGCGGGCAGCGTCGTTTTTTCGGCGCAACAGATCGGTGGCAGCACGAGTCTGTCGTCCAAAATCAGCCTCCGGCTTTCCAACGTCCTGCCGCCCGTGTTACGCGTCACGGCTTTCGGCGGTGACGTGCTGGGTGGCACGGGCAACCTGGTCTACCAGGCGCCATCGCCAATGGGGCAACTCGAGATACTTGCCGATGGCAACGTCAATCAGTGGAATCTGATAATGTCGCAGGCGGACGCGGCCACCTTGCCGCAAGTAGCGGCGCCGGCGCGGAACTCCGCGGTGAACGTAAATTACAGTAACTTGCTCACGGCAGCGGTCAATTCCAGTACGCCACTGCACGGCAGCGATCCTACGGTTGCGGAGATCGTGGCACGCAATGGGTCGATGTCGGACAACCTTTGGGTAATACCCAAAACTACCCAGATCCTGGCCGGCGGTTCCATTACCGATATCGTCGTCGACATCCAGAATTCCAATGCGGGAAGCCTGTCGGAGGTTTCCGCGGGAACGACGCTCAACCTGGGGGGCGCCGTAATCACCGAGGGTCATATCAACTTCGCTGGCCCGGGTGCCGGAGTAGTGCTCTCTGGCGGCGCCATGAATCTCGGCAGCGACGGAACGGGGATTCAGGCAACGGCCAATATCGAAGCCAATGCCGAACTGAGCAACAGCAACCTGGGTCCGGCGGGAGCTTCCCTCATCGTTGCCGCCGGAACGGGACGCGGCACCAATGGCTTTGCCCAGGAGCCACAGTATCTCAACCTTATCGAATCCTTCGTGCAAAACGATGCTTTTGCGGCCGCCGGCTCGGGATCTGCGGCGCTCAATGCGCAGGCAATTGCGTATGTTGCCAGCGAAACCGATCTCAAGCCCCTGGCGAACGCGCTCACGGCGGCCCTGGCTAACCGCAGTGCGGCATCGACCGCAAACTCGACTTTCCAGAACGCTCTCTCCGGCCTTGCGCCGGCCACACTGGCGGTAGGCGCGGCCAAGCTCGCCTCCGGCATACAGGTTGTTGCCAACCAACAATTTGTCCAAAGCCAGAACAAGGACACGTTTGCGCCGGCCTACGCCGCTTACAACGACCTGTTCCCGAACCTGAACAATTCGGCTGCGGCAATCCGACAGTTCATCGAGTCCAATCCCTTTGCGGTTGCGAGCAACGCGGCGCAGTTGCAGTCGCAGGCCCTGGTGGGCCTGCCTGCCGCGGTGGTCAGCGTTGTCGATATCGGCCTGGCGAATCCGTCCTCGGTCAACGAGTCAAGCTCCGCTTTCAGTCGGGGGCTTGCCGCGCTGGATCCGGCAATGCTCGCCGCCGCAGCGCGGCAGTTGCTGGCAAACACGCTATCGGTAGCGGGCGTGAGCAGGAACCAATTGCAGGCAAGTGGACGGCTGGTCGGCGCCGGATCCCCGTATGCCCAGGGCCTCACGTCATTTGCCGCTTCGTTCAGCCCCACGACGCCCGCCGGCCTCAACGACCTGACCTTCAACTACAACCAAATCACCGTTGATGGCACCGGCACGCTTGCCGTATTCACGCCGCAAGGCTCCGTAGTGGTCGGGCAGTCCAACCCCCCCGTCCTCGATGCAATTGCCGCCGCAAAGAAGGACTATCAGCTGGGAATGTTCACGATCGGCGGGGGTGACATCATCGGCATGGCGCGCGACAACTTCAATGTCTTTGAGTCCCGCGTATTTACCATAGCGGGAGGCGATATCAATCTGTGGTCTTCGCTGGCGAACATCGACGCTGGACGTGGGCCGCGCGATGCCGCAGTCGCCGCGCCGCCCACCCTGGTTGTCAACACGAACAGCGGAATCGCCTCGCTGGATTTTTCCGCATCTGTTACTGGTAGCGGCATTGGGGCATTGGTTACGCAACCCAACCAACCGCCCAGCAACATTAACCTGATGGCACCTGCGGGCTATGTTGATGCGGGTGAGGCCGGCATACGCGCGCAGGGCGGGACGGTGACCCTGGGCACGAATCTGGTCTTGAACGCCGGCAACATCCAGGCGGCCGGCGGAATCAGCGGCGGTGCGGTCGTGGCGGCGCCACCACCTCCGGCGCCGCCATCAACGGGTACTTCGTCCGGGGACAAGGCCGCCGAGGACGCGCAGCGCGATGCACTATTCAAGGAGGAAGCTGCCCTGCAGGCACGGCAGTCCACCATGCTGGTGGTTGGCGAGTTTCTGCAATTTGGCGGTGACGATTGCAAGGATCCCGACACGGGTGATTCCTGCAAGGAAATCAAGGACAGCAACTAGCGATATCAAAGCGGTTGTGGGCAACCGCGGCGTCGTCTACCCGCAATCCCCTCATCAAATGGGAAGCGGAATCTGGGCCGGGCGCACTGCTGCCCCCTGCACGGAACTGGCATCGACCCGGCCGTGCTGTTGCCAGCGGTCAATGAGCGCGTCTTCCAACGCCCGCGTGAAAGCGCGGGCGTCCACAAGTGGCGAGGCGGCAATGCTCGCCCGCAGTCCGGCGCGAATTTCGACCAGTCGATCCGGCGCATTGCAGAGGGCCATGGCTTTTTCCACGTAGTCGTCTTCGGTTGTCGCGGCCCAATCGGCGTGGCCAATAGCCGACAATATCGACAGCCCTGTGCGCGACGCGAAGTTTTCCCCAACCAGGCTGACGACCGGAACGCCCATCCACAGCGCCTCGCAGGTTGTGGTGACACCGCAGTAAGGGAACGGATCCAGCGCCACGTCGATCATGGCGTAATTCGTCAAATGGGACTCGATGCCGGCATCCCTTGGCCGTAACTGCAACTGACGCTCGTCTATGCCATGTCGGCCAAAGCGCTCGCGCACCCAGGCCTGCGCGCGCCCCGCCCCCAGGGCGCGATGTTTGAGCAGGAGCACGGCGTTGGGTAATTCGCGCAACAGCTTTGACCACACCGCTACGGTGGAGTCGGAAACCTTACCCAGGTTATTGAAGCAACCCATGGTGATATGGCCATTGCGCAAATGGGGCGCGGGGGCGACGTCCGGTGCGTTGGCCGGCGGAAGGTAGCAGCTGAAGGTAGGTGCGAGTCGAATGACAGCATCGGCTGTAGGCTCCACCAGGGCGTCGCCAATGATGGCGTCCATTGCTCGCAGCCCGGTAGCACCGGGATAACCCAACCAAGTGATCTGAATGGGCGCTGGCCGCAGTGCGAAAACGCCGGGCCTGCCGCCCGTGGTGTGGCCGGAAAGGTCAACCAGGATGTCGATGCCGTCACGGGAGATCTGCTGCGCCAGTTGACGATCGTCGAGCTGAGCGCACGCCCTCCAGTGCAGCTCGTGCGACCTGATGCGCCGCGTGACATAGTCTTCTTCGGCGGCACAACTGTAGCAGTAGACTTCGACGCGCGCACGATCGTGCATTGCCAGCACGGGCTCAATGAAATAGGCGACGCTGTGCTCACGCAGATCAGCCGAAACGTAGCCCAGGCGCGGGCGGCGCACCCCCGCACCGGCGGGCCGCGATGGCGGGCTCAACGCCGTCATGGGGCCGCCTGCTTCGGTCGTGGCGATCACCGCGCGATCGAAGGCGTCCATCTCCATTTGCAATGCGTCCGCGTCAACCTCGGGCAGGTACAGCATGGCGCCGATCAACGAGGATCGCCACGCTGCGTTGCCCGGCTGTTTGGCCAGGGCGCGACGATACGCCTGTGCAGACTCGCCGGGGCGGCCGACGGCTGCCAGGGCGGCGCCGTGCGCGGCATGCACTGCCTCATTGGTTGGATCCACGGCGGCCGCTTGCGCAAGCGCCTGTTCGGCGCCATCCGGATCACCCGCAAGGCGCAGCATGGTGGCCAGACTGATTGAGGCTGCGGATAGGTCGGGAAGGGCCGCCACGGCTCGCCGGCAGGACGCGATTGCCTCGTCCAGGCGGTTCGCCGCCTGCAGCACGGCGGCCATATTCAAATGCAAGCCGCCCATGTCCGGCGCCAGTACCATGGCATGGCGCAGCACCGCCACCGCCTCGTCATGACGGCCCATATCGCTGAGCACATTGCTTTGATTCATGAGCGCATCGACGTTGCGCGGATTAAGGGCCAGTGCGCGGCGATAATGGTCCAACGCTTCGTCGGTGCGCCCCAGGCGCTGCGCTTCCAACGCCAGATTGAACTGCGCGCGCTCCTGCGCTGCGCAATCGGCCGGTGCACCAGACCCGCAGCAGCGCTTGAATTTGCGGCCGCTGCCACAACCGCACAGCGCATTGCGGCCCAGGCGTTCCGTTGCCATCGATGCTGCTATTTTTTTGCGGGCGCCACCGGCGGCGCATTTGCCGGTACCGGAGGGGGCGTCAAGATGCCAGCCACTGGCGCAGTCGCTGCGTCAGCGGCAGGCGCCCCCGCAGCTGCCGACGCCGGGGACGGCGCCGCGACAGTGGCGGCCGCAGCCGGCGGCACATCCAACCGGAACTCGTACATCTCGTCCCGCAGCCCCTCGATCTCCTCCCGATCGTGCACCTTCCACATAGCCAAGAACGGATCGCAAAGCCGCAACCTGCCCCGTGCGTACTTGTCGACGATGCGCTCAGCAAAGCGCATGGCCTGCGCGTGCTTTGTTTCGCACACGTCCGAGCGTTCGGTCTGCAGCTTTAGGCGGGTTTCCAGGAGCGCATTGGCGCTCTCAACGCGGCGCCTCTCCTGTGCCGCGAACTGCAACTGTCCGTCGCGGTCAGCCAGGGCCGTCTTCCATTGATCGAGCTGCGTGCTCGTCTGCTCCCGCAGGGTATCGAGTTCCTTGCGCAGTGCCGCGGCTTCGCGCGATCCGGCAGCGGCTTGCGCACGCGACTGCGCAAGCTCCTTGTCCGTGAGCGCCGATTCCTTCTTTAGGCGCTCCACGTCCTTGACCTGCTCCTGCAGTTGCGTCTTTTCACGCAGCAGCGCGGCATTGTCGGACTGCAGGCGCTGCAGCTGCTGCTGCATCTGCAGCATCTGCGCGCGTTCGCGGTCCTGCGACTGGGCCTGCGCCGGAACGGCCCAGCCGACCACCATCAGGGCGAGCGCGCAACGCGCCACAACCCGCGCGCGCCTGATGAATGAGCCCGGCGCAATTGTCATAGGCTCAGAATGTTCCATACAGGTCTACAAACCACATGTCGATGTCGTACTTGATGGGTGCGTCGATCGACTTGGCGCTTTGCAACGACACGCGCAGGTTCACCCGCGACGACAGCGCAGCGCGCACGCCGGCAAAGGTGGACTTCTGGTCCGTGCCGCCCAGCCGGTAGTCCAGCGACGTAAAAGCATCCGGCACCGCGTCGCGCTCCAGGTAGCGGTAGCCGCCAAACAACTGCCAGGACCCCAGGTGCTTCATGTCGCCGCGGCCCAGGTCAAACTCCACCCGGTAGCCGGTAACGCGTGGCCGCTGGATGCCATTGAGTCCGTTGGCGTCGGTGGGCAGGCCGGCAACCGCGCCCTGGATGCGCTTGCCGATTTCATTGGTATTGAAACCCACATTGCGTACCCAGTCGGCCGAAAAGGCGAGGTGCATGGGATCAAATTGCGCCAGTTCGTAACTTGCAAATGCATCGACCAGGCGGAACTTGGATGCGTAGGCGTACGCCGGCGCTCCGTTGGGATCGGTATACCAGTTGATATTGAACATGGTATTGCCCAGGATGCGAAACGGCGGCGCCGACAGCGAATTGAGGGTGTTTCCCAGTATGGCCGGGGGATTGAGCTGCCCCTCCAGCGCAACGTAGTCGTAATAGGTGGCTGCAAACTGCAGCTTGGATTCGCTGGCCGCCGTCCATTTGCCGCCCAACTGGGCGGCGTACAGCCACTGATTGGATGCGCCGTTGTAGGGTCCCACCCAGTTGGACGTGAGCGGGTGCATCCCGGCGGTGAAGAGGCCGCTCCAGCGCGGGGAAAAGTGCGGCTCCACGGACGCGACGATGCCGTCGAAGCTCAGATCGTTGGCAAAGATCAGATCGCTGCCCAGGTAAGGGTTGACCATGCGGCCCAGGGTTGCCTTGGCCATGGGCAGGGGCTTCCATTGAATATTGGCCAGGTCGATGCCGGCGGAGAACGGGCGGCCGTAGCTTGCCTCGTCGACGTTGTAGGTCACCGGGCTGGCCGTGAGCGTGTCGCCGTTTACGGCAACCACGCGCAGCTGCGCTACGAAATTCTCGCCCATCTGCGCGTCAAACCCCGCCCGCGCGCGCACCAGTTCTTGCTGGCGCGAGGTCTGGCTGTTGCGGGTGGTGCCAAAGGGCAGCTGGTACCACGCGTCAACCGCCTGCGGCACGGCGTTGTCCCCCGGGTAGTCTTCGCGCTGGTAGCGGATGCGCATGTCGCCGTAGACGCTGAAGCGGCTCAGCCACTCCGGCAGCGCGCCCGGCTCGCCCCAGCGTTCGGCATGCGCCTGCGCAAGAACCTCCTGGCGTATCTCGTTGCGCATTTCGTCCTTGACGGTTTCGGGCACATACGGAACGCGCACCACCGGCTTGGGCGCTTCCGCGGTTGGCGCTGGCACCTGGGTCACCTGGCCGCTGAGGAGCGCCGGGTCCAAACCCGCCTGGCGCAGCATGTCCTGGGCCTTGCCGGCGGTCAGCACCCCCTGGTCAACGAGCGCGCGGATCAGGTTGAGCAAGGTAACCTTGAACTGCTCGATGCTCTCGGTACTCTGCGCCCGGACCGGCGTGCCGGTGGCACACATCAGGAAAATCCCTACCAATACCGCAATCTTTTTACTGTTCATCTTTTTGCATGGAATTGAACGTGGATATGACAATCACGCATCCGACGAGGTGACGCGTATCAACAACGGCTGCCGCACGTTGGGCGGCAGCGGTTGCTGCAGGGCCGACACCTGCCGCAGCGCGTTGCCGATCAGCACATCGAGCTCGCGGTCCCCCGTCCCCTTGACGATTTCCTCGCGCTCGAAGCGCCCGTCCTTCGATAGCCAGATGCGAACTTCAATGCGATAGGGCGTGCCCTTGAGCTTGGGATCACGCGCCAGCTGCTGGGCGATGTGCCGCGCGGTGCTTGATCCGAAAAGACTGGTGCCAAGCCCGCCACCGCCGGTGCCCATGACGATGTCACGCCCGCCCGGCCGTCCGGCCAGGCCAAAACCATCGCCAGGCCCGGTTCCCGCGGAATCTAGTCCCAAGGGGCCCGCCGGCGGCTGCTCGGGCGCCGCCTTGGGCTGATCGGCCGGCTTGGGCTCGTCGAGCTTTACCTCTTCCTTCATCTTGGGCGGGTCGGGCGGCTTTACTTCCGGCGGCTTGGGCGGCGGTGGCGGCGGCGCTATCAGGGAGATCTGCGTCACCACCTTGTGCTTGCCGGGATCCGTCTTGGTGAAAAGCAGCGTGAGCGCCATCACCAGCAGCGGCACGCCCAGGACTACGCCGGCGAGCAGCGGCAGGAACTTTCGCGTTTTGGTTTTGGGCTGGACCTTGAACGGGAAGGGTTCCATGTTCGCGCTCGCTGGTGGGGTTCCCGCGCCTAGTTGACGATGCGCTGCGTTACCAGGCCAAGCTGGGTGATGTCGAGGCGCCCCATGAGGTCCAGAACCGCCATGACCTTCTCGTATTGCACGTGGGAATCACCCTTGATCACGACCGGAAAGTCGGGCTCTGCCGCCTTCAGGTCGCGCAACCGCTGCTCGAGTTCCGGCATCGTCACCGGGTAGGCATCGAGGAACATGCGCCCGTCCTCGGTAATGGTAACCGCCTTGGTGCGCGGCTTGGCAAGGCTGGGCGAATTGCTGGCCTTGGGCAGGTTTACCTTGATGCCCTGCACCGATGCGGTGGTCATGATGATGAAGATCACCAGCAGCACGTAGGCCAGGTCGAGCATGGGCGTGACATTGATATCGTCGTAGGCCTTGTCTTCCTGGATCTGCATGGGCGGGTATCGCTCTTGACTTCAGGGGGTTTAAACGGCGCAAATTCAAGACGAAATGTGCACTTCTGCCATCTTGCAGACCAGCTCATCGGAAAACGCCTGCATGTCGGCGCTGATCGACTTGATCTGGGTGATGAGGTAGTTGTAGCCAAACAGCGACGGTATGGCCACGCCCAGGCCGGCCACCGTGGCCAGCAGGGCCGCGGCAATGCCCGGCGCGATGGCGTTGATGTTGACGTCTCCGGCCGCGGCGATCGAGGCAAAGGTGATCATCACCCCCACCACCGTGCCCAGCAGCCCCAGGAAGGGGCCGCCGGAAATCGCTATGGTGAGCAGAACCATGAGTTTGTTGAGCCGCTGCAACTGGCGCACCAGGGTGGCATCGATGCTGGCCTTGATCGCCGCAACTGATTGGGCCGACAGGTCGCCGTTGCGCGCCTCGATGCGCAGGCGCAATTCGCGCATGCCGGTCTCGTACAGCCGCGCCAGCGAGGAATCGGGCAGCGTGTCCGGGGTGAATTCGCGCGCGATCGATGAATTGGGATCCAGGAAGGCGGACTGCTGGCTGGTAAAGCCTTCGAGAAACTGCGCGTTGCTCCTGGAAGTGCGGCCCAGCACGATGGTACGGTTGACCATCACGCCCACGGCAATGAGAAACATGACGCCCAGGATCCCGATGACCACCTTGGCGTCAACCGTGAGGCTGCTGAACAGGATCTTGAGATAGCTCGTGCCGCCAGCATCCTCGCCGGCTTCCGATTCGCCGTAACCCAGGAGCTTGCCCTCGGAGCCCTGGGCGGCCTCGACCTGCATCCAGGCGGCGCTGCGCGCCGCGGCCGCCAGGTTGAGCGAATCGAGTGAACCCTTGAAGCCCTGGCCGATGGAAATGGGGCCGGCAAGCTCGGGCGCCTGAACGGCCACATTGGCAACCGGCGCGCCGTTTACATAGACGACGATGCGATCGGCTACTGTAACCCCGACAAACGACCACTGGCCCGCAGCCAGCTTGCCTCCCGTGGTGGCATCCTTGCCCAGGCGGGCAGCGACTTGCTCGCCATCGATCTCGACGCTCAGCGGCCCCCAGTCGAGCAAGTGCGCGTTTTGCGCCGCTGCCGGCCGCACCCATGCCGAAAACGTGAATCCGCCCGCGGGCGCAACACGGACGTTGGGTCCGTTGGCCACCGTGAGCGCACTGCCCGAGAATTGCGCCGCCGCGCCAAAGAGCCCTGCGGGGTCGGGCGCGACGCCGTCGCCGGCAATCGCGCTGGCGTAGGCGCTGCCATCCTTGAAGGGCAACTGCGCCTCGCCGAATTCGAGCGCCAGCAATGTCTGCGGATCGTAGCTGTTCTTGGCGTCGCCGCCGTTGGGTGCCTTCTCGCTGCCGGAATACACATAGAAGAATTCCGCGCTGGAGGCGGCGGAAATGCGCGGCAACTGCACCCATGCCAGCGCCAGCTGGTTGGTGGCGTCGTAGAACTCGACAAAGTACTTGAGCGGGGTCTTGTCGTCATTGGCCACGAATCGCAGGTCGCCCCCGTCGGGCCGCGCGTCGGTGAACAGGAAATTGCCCGAGTGCAGGCGCACGGCAACCAGGACCGGGCCCACGGCTTCTTTGGTGTCAGCACCCGTGGGCGAGGTGTTGATGCTTATCTTCTTGCGAAATTTCCAGTCGCCATTCCACCACGCCTGTGCAGACATGGGCACGACGAGCAGCAGCAAGAGGAGCAGGCAAATTCGTTTCATGGGTTTGATAGGTCCCGATCAGCATTTCTTCGTGCAGCCCAACCCTCTATTCTGGACGGTCAGTGTGTCCGCAATTTGACGCACACCGGATGCGTGCAGCGCCGGCCCTTCCGCCCAAAGTTCGCGCAGCGCAGGCATCGGGTCCTCGCGCGCAGGTGTCGGCGACGCACCACTGTCATGGCGAGGAAAGAATCGCCTTCGAGACTCAAAGATTTTTCGGAGTGGTGAATGTCCAGGCAACTTCGCCCGATTGCGGTGCTGCTCGTGGCGACCCTTGCCATCTGCCCGATAGCGCCGGTTGCAGCGCAAGCCGGGCAGCCCAACCCCGCAAATGCGGGTAACGCACCTGCGCCCGCGGGCACGCCAAACGCGCAACCCGCACCGGCCGCATCGCGCGACCCGGCATTTGACATTCTCGCCTTCGATGTGGAGGGCAACAGCGTCCTGTCAAAACGCGAGATCGAACTGGCGGTCACGCCGTATCTGGGACTCAAGCGCCATTTTGCCGACATCGAGGCGGCACGCCGGGCTCTGGAGAACGCGTACCAGAAGGCCGGCTTCCAGACGGCATTCGTCGACATTCCCGAACAGCGCATATCGGGGGGCGTGATCCGCCTGCACGTCCTGGAGGGCAGCGTGGGCCGTCTGCACGTCACCGGCTCCCGATACTACGAACAGGGGCAGATTCGCGCGGCCGTTCCCCAGCTTGCGCCCGGTTCGGTTCCGGACTTCCTGCAGATGCAGCAGGAGATGACCGACCTCAACCGCAGCGCCGACCGACAGGTATCGCCCATCTTGAGCCCTGGCCGGGTTCCGGGAACGGTGGACGTCAACCTCTCCGTGAAGGACAGCCTGCCGCTACACGGCGAAATCGAAGACGACAACCACGCCTCGCCCTTCACGACCGGAAACCGCACCAGCGCCTCGCTGCACTATGACAATCTCTGGCAGCGCCAGCACAGCATCGCCGTGAACTACCAGGTTGCCCCGCAGGACCCGGCGCAGACCAATGTGCTCTACGCCACCTACCTGTGGCGCTTTTCCGGCAGCGACGACGTAGTATCGGTGTACGGCATCCGGTCCAACAGCAATGTGGCGGTGGTGGGCGGCTCGACGATCCTGGGAAATGCCAAGATCGCCGGTGCGCGCTGGATCATGCCCTTGAGCACCACAAGCACCCCCGGATTTCCCTACTTCCACTCCATAACGCTGGGCATCGATCGCAAGGATTTTGGCCAGACCAATATCAATGCCGCATTGTCGTCCCTTACGGTTCTGCCGCCGGTCGTCTATGTTCCCTTGTCACTGACCTATGCCGCCACCGCCCTGCTGCCGTCGAGGACGGTGAGCGCCTCCTTCGGTTTCGTCACCGCGCCGCGCGACGTGCTGGGCAACTCGGACACAACCTTTCAAAGCCGACGCGTCTATGGCGGCGCAAGCTATGTGGCGTACAAGTACGAAGGGTCCATCGACGAGACGCTGTCAAAGCACTGGGGCGCCTATGTGCACGCGGTTGGGCAGTGGAGCTTTGACCCCCTGATCCCTAACGAACAATTCCTCACCGGCGGCGCCGACAGCGTCCGCGGCTACCGCGAATCCGAGGTCAGCGGGGACCGCGGCATCAACGCCACGCTCGAGGCGCGTCTGTTTCCCTTCGGCCACCCCGGGCCGGACGGCAATCGCAGCCTGTACGCGTGTGCCTTTGTCGACGGTGCCCAGGTGCGCCTTGTCCACCCGGCAGGGCCGCAGATTTCCATCGCCACGATTGCATCCACCGGGGTGGGCGTGCATGCGCAGTCGTGGTACGGATTTCGATTGGCGCTGGACGTGGCCAAGACCCTGCGCGACGGCGGCCATGGCGTGTCCAGCTTCATCACTCCCAATGGCACCACGCGGGTGGAGGCCCTGCTGGGATACAGCTTCTGAACTGCGATAGGCCCAAGGGCCTAGATTTCCGCGCTCTCAGCCCTGGGCGCCTCGCTTGCCGGGCTGTTCGGGAAGCTGCTGCCGGCACCGCCGCTCGACGTTATTCCCCCGAGCAGGCGCATGTTCATCGCCTTTGACACGGCCTGGGTGCGATTGCTCGCCTGCAGCTTCTTCAAGATGCGCTGGATATGGTTCTTTACCGTCAGCGGGCTGATGGACAGCACCATGCCGATTTCGTGATTGCTCTTGCCCTCGCGTACCCAATGCAGGATCTCCACCTCGCGCTCGCTGAGCGCGCCGTCGCTGGGCGTGACCGATACCGCGATGGGCGTGCGGTCCCGCGACAGCGCACGGCAATAGGTACTAAAGACATACGGCACGGCCATGCTCGCAATGGAGGTTTCGCGGGCGCCGGGCGGCTTGCTGAGCGATACAAACGCAAAAAAGCCGTGTGCACCCACGCTGGACTGTTCGAAGGGTATGCCATGGGCAAGGGTGGTACCCAACCCCAGCTCCTGCAGCTGCGAATAGAGGCCGGCCGTGCGGGTATGCCCTGCCTGAACGATAAGCGGATCGCCACCCTGCCCCCGCCACGCCTCCAGCATGGAGACCGCCGCGCCGTCGCGCGGATGGCACAGGCGCGCAAGCGCCGACGTTGGAAGCGGCACGTTGTGGAAATAATCGAAGAACATGCCGGTTCCCGTGCCGCGGGGCAGGCCGCATACCAGCACGCCATGGGGCAGCAAGGCCTGCAGATGACCCTGGGTCCAGGCAAAGAACTGGAAGCGGCGGCGCACGACCACCGCATCGGTGATGGCCGATACGAGCGAGGAGCTGTCGGCGATGGACAGCGGCGTGGCCACCGGCCCAGGTTCGGGCGTGCCGGCTTCGGAGCGCATCAGCGCAGGTCCTTAATAGGCATTGGTGCGCTGAAAAACGATGATTGCCGTCTTGAACAGGATCAGCATGTCAAACCCCGGAGACCAGCGGCGCAGATATTCGATGTCGTGCTCGATGCGCCGGCGCATCTTGTCCACCGAATCGGTTTCGCCGCGCAAGCCGTTTACCTGCGCCCACCCGGTTATTCCCGGCTTTACCTTATGGCGCACCATGTAGCCCTTGATAAGACCGCGGTATTCCTCGTTGTGGGCAACCGCGTGCGGGCGCGGCCCGACCAGACTCATGGTACCCACGATCACATTGAACAGCTGCGGCAATTCGTCCAACGACGTGCGGCGCAGGAAGGCACCCAACCGCGTGATGCGCTTGTCGCCGCGCGTTGCCTGGCGCACGACCGAGCCGTCTTCGATAACGGTCATCGAACGGAATTTCCACACCACGATTTGGCGGCCGTCGAGGCCGTAGCGGCGCTGGCGAAACAAAATGGGACCCGGCGATTCGAGCTTGATGCCAAGCGCGATCAAAGCCATCAAGGGAGAAAATACAAGCAGCGCAAACCCGCCCACGGCAAGGTCGAAGACGCGCTTGAAAAGCGCATTGAGGCCAACAATGGGCGATTCGCATACCGCCATTACCGGAATGCCGTTGATATCGTCGATGCGGGCGTTGATCAGGTCCGTGATGAAGATATCCGGCACGAAATACACCGAGGCCGTGGTGTCCTTGATCTTATCGAGCAACTTGAGAAGTTGCGGCTGCGCCGCCATCGGGAGCGCGATGAACACGGCTTCGATCCCATTGGCCTTGACAAACTCTGCAGCAGCATCTACGCGCCCAAGCACCGGGCCCGGCGCGTCCACGACGGCCACGGCAGAACGTACCGATTCCGGACCCGATTCGAGCGATGCAACGCCACCGTAATCGGCCGCGACCGAACGGCCATGCATCACGCCACCGGCATCGGTCTCAAAGAGGCCGTCATCGAAGAAACCCAGGAACCGGAAGCCCAGCGCCGGATGGTCGACGATATTTCGCGCCATGCGGCTGCCAACCTCGTTGGCAGCCACAACAACTGCGCTGCGGTAGCCGTCTATTGCGAGCAACTGTGGAACCAGGTACGGGATGGAGCGATGCGCCACGTAGAGCACGAAGGGCGTGGCAACAAACCACGTAAGCAGCATGCGCTGATCAAATTCCCACACGAACTTGGTGGCGTAACCAAAAAAGACCAGCAGCGCAACCATCAACAGCCAATTGACGAAGATGGTACCGGCAAGATTCTGCCGCAGCTTGTGCAACGACACCTCGGACGGGAACGTGAGGGAAAAGACGATGACGGCCAGCACCAGCTCGCCAGCGCCAAATCCGGTTCCCGCAACCATGCAGCTGACGAGCAGGCAGATGACAATCAGCGTCGGATCAAGAACGACGCCTACGAATCCGCCAAAGGAGAGATGGCCGCGGGACACCGCGACCGAGGGAGCACCCAGCAACATGTTTCTACCAAGAGTGCGAGAACGACCCAAGCAGCGCAAATGCAATGCTTGCCGACCAGCAGACCGCACGAGAGTAGAAGTGCTTTGTGACCACTTGCTGAAATGTGGCGGCTAATCCACATCGGCAGCACGCGTTGCACCCATAACGGCGATGCGCAACGCGTGTACGGCGTGCGCTTGCGATGCAAGCAGCAAGCAGGCCCGCCGTCGCTGGCAGCCGGGGACGCTTATAGCCTTTGCGGAATGAAATCGCTCAGCGCGCTGCAATCATTCCAAGCGCGCCGGCGCGGCGCCGCTTGACAAGCAAGAACAACGCTGCAGCGCCTGCAATCATGAGGCCAGCACGTGCGGGTTCGGGAACGGCACTGGTGCTGACGCAGTCACTACCGCAGCGGCCGGTGTGAATGCCGCCGAGTTCGTCCTGCTCTGCCAACCCGCCGCCAATGTCATCGTGGCCACCGTGCTGCTGGTCAACGTATGCGGAAAACGAATCTCCCTGCCCGGAACCTTCCGGCGAATGATTGCTGTTGGCCTGGTAGATGCCAGTGGCATCGGTTGCAACGTTATCGACCGAACCGACACCCTGGCCAGACCAATGCAGGATCGCTTCTTCTGGCGTGACGGATGACGACCCTTGGCTGCGCGCCTGCGCGGCAAACGATTCCGCTGCGAACCCCAGCGGGGCTGCGCCGGCCGCAAGGGGCAGCACACACGCGCCGGTTAGCGCCACCGCCAAAACCAGACTTGGCTTCAGCCCAAGTTGTACACGATTACGCAAGCACATGATCTTTTTCTCCAATTTGTCGTCCGACCCCGCATAAGCCGGCAACCCTCGCCGCCGGAGGATCGCCACGATGTGTGCATCGCAGCGAACGGCGCCATGGTGCCGAAAGTCCATAAACTGCGGGGATGCATTGGTCCGAACGGCTCAATTGATAACGCAGGAGGTCTATAAAAAATCAGACGCCGGCATCTTGACATGACACATGTTTTTCATGTGACAACACGAGTTGTTGCTACGCACTTGCGCGTGGATCGCGAACCGTTGGATACGCCTTCATTAGTCCGAAAGGATCAAAGTCCGGCGGGCGTTTCGGAAGCATCATGAAAAGGTCACGATTTGCTGAAAAAATTGAGAGAATTTGCCCCACTGCAACCTGCTTTTGGCAGCGACGTATTATCGGCGCAGCCGGAGCCTGTTTTTATGTCAATTTTGTGACAAGCCGGATCAATTTCTCAGCAGCAACCGATACCGTGCGCGGTGACGCCAGCGTAAGGACGCTGCCTTTTCTGCTTTTCATCGGTGTGCTGGCGTTGCGCGGCGCGCTGCCGGCGGGTGAGCCGGGCGAAGCAGGCGGTGACCTGCGGTGGCTGTACGGTCTGCAAGCCGCTGTTGCCTGCACGGCGCTGTTCCTGCTGCGCAGCCACTACCGCGAACTGGCACGTCCCCGTTTTTCCCCCGGCCAGCTCCTGCTTAGCCTCCTGGGAGGCAGCGCCGTCTTCGTACTCTGGATAAGCCCCATGCCCGGCTGGGCACACTTGGGCTCGCCCGTGGCTTCCTTTGTTCCGTTAGATGCCACGGGCGCTCTGCAATGGGGCCTCATCGCGGTGCGCAGTTGCGGTGCCGTGCTGGTCGTGCCGGTGATGGAAGAACTGTTCTGGCGGTCATTCCTTATGCGCTGGATCGACAAGCGCAACTTCCTCGACCTGGCGCCACATGCAGCCAGTGCCACCGCGATGCTGGTCTCATCGGCCATATTTGCCCTGGCCCACGAACTGTGGCTGTGCGCATTCTGCGCCGGCTTGGTTTACGCGCAAATCTACCGCCGCACAGGCAATATCTGGTGTGCGGTGCTAGCGCACTCGGTAACGAACCTGCTGTTGGCCATTTGGGTGGTGGGACAGTCCGCATGGACCTATTGGTGAAAATCCAACATTGGGCTTGAACCGCTAAGGGTTTATTACGTGTCAAGAGCCTGACACCTTGCGCAGGGAGAATCCTTAGTCCTTTCCGCTGCCAGCAAGGTCGTCCCCCATGTATCCCCGCATCGCGCGCTCTTCTCCTGCATTGGGCGCACCGGAAACGCCGCGAACCATCAATCTGACCTGGCGCCGCCTGCTGTTGCTGCTGAGGGCAAGACACTGGCTCGTGTGGGGCGCGTGCCTGTTGGGTGCAAGCGCCGCATTTGCCTATTCGCACTTCGTGCTGCCAAAGCTCTACACCGCATCGGCCGATGTACTGCTCGACTTTCGCGAGTCCGATCCCGTGCAGGGCCAGACCCAGACGATAGGCCTGATCTCCCCCGGCTACGTCGCGACGCAGGCCGACATCGTTATCAGCGACCGCGTAGCACGTAAAGTGGTGCGAGCGCTGGGCCTGGATACCAACGCAAAATCGGTGCAGGCTTGGCACGACGCCGGCGAGGGCGGAACCATCGACCAGTACTACATGGACGCGCTGCGCAAGGCGCTGGAAGTGCGCCCCTCCCGCATGAGCAACGTGCTGTCGGTAAAGTTCAGCAGCCCCAGCCCGCAGTACGCTGCCACCGTAGCCAATGCGTTTGCCAAGGCCTACGTGGACACCAACGTTGAACTCAAGGCCGACCCTGCCCGCGATTTCAAGGTTTGGTACGACGCGCGTACGGCCCAGGCCCGCAGCGTGCTGGAGGATGCGCAAGCGCGACTGTCCAAGTTCCAGCGCGACAAGGGCATCATCATCCCCACCGAAGAACATGTCGACATGGAAATCTCGCGGCTGAACGAACTCAACTCGCAACTGGTTGCTGTGCAGGGCCAGCACGCCGAATCGACCTCTCGGCGGGACCAGGCTGCCAACCAGATGGGCAATTCTCCGGATGTGCTGCAAAACGGCCTCATACAGAGCCTGCGCGGCGACATAGCCCGTGCCGAAGCCAAACAGGACGAACTGGCCCGCGACTTTGGACAAAATCATCCCAAGTTCAAGAGCTCGGCGGCGGAGCTGGAATCGCTCAAGGAAAAATTGGATGCGGAGATCCACCGCGTGGCCACCAGCATCAACGGCACGAATTCCGTGAATGCCCAGAGGGAAGATCAAATACGCGCCGCACTGGCCGCGCAAAAGCAGCGCGTGCTGGAGTTGCGGGCCCTGCGGGACGAGGGTGCGGTTCTGCGCAATGACGTGGAGTCGGCGCAGCACGCCTATGACCGCGTGCTTCAGCAGACCTCGGCAACGGGACTGGAAAGCCAGGTGCAGCAGACCAATGTGACGATTCTCAGCGAGGCCCTGCCGCCGGTGAACAAGTCGAGCCCACACACCATGCTCAATTGCGTCATGGGTCTGCTCGTAGGTCTATTTCTCGGTTCGGGTGTGGCAGTCCTTTTGGAAATGCGCCGTCCGAGACTGCGCAGCGTGGACGATGTCGGCGCTGTACTGCAGGTGCCCATACTGGTGGCGATTCCGCGCGTTCGCAGGACCGGCCGGCTTGCCGCGCGCCTGGCAGGTGCGATACCGGCTCCGGCAGTATGAAGGAGGCCGCACTGTTATGTCTGTCGTGAGTCCTTCCTTGCCGCAGTCAGTAAAGCCGATGCCCGACGCCGGCGAAGAGTGCCCTGTTGCGCACTCGGATCAACGGACATGGCTTTTGCGCTGGTGGCCGCTATGCCTGGGAATTTTCACTCTGCTGTTGTCGACGTCTATCCGCTTCGCGCAAAACCTATGGCAGATCACGGAATTCGAACACTGCCCCGTACTACTGGCAGTAGCGCTATGGGTGCTTTGGCAAAAGCGTGGCGCAATCTTGGCAGCACAGCCGCCCCGGTCGGCGTTTGGCGCCACTGCAGTCATGGTGACTGGCGTGCTTATTTATCTTATAGGCGTGCGTCTTAAGGCTGGGTATTTCGAGTTCGGAGCGATTGCAATAATCCTGGCTGGTGGGTTAAATCTTGTAGGTGGCTGGAAGCTAGTTCGCGAATGCGCCTTCGTTCTGATCTTCCTAGTCCTGGCCAGCCCAATGCCCGCGCCGGTCATTTTTTATGCCACTTCGGGATTGAAGGAATGGGTTTCTGTAATAGCCGAGGCAGTGCTTCATGGTGCGGGCTACCCAGTGGCGCGAGACGGCGTAACGCTTCGAATGGGACCTTATAACCTGCTCCTGGCCGACGCGTGTTCGGGCATGAACTCACTCATTTCTCTGACGGCCGTGGGCCTGCTATACGTTTACCTCACCGCGCAGCGCGCCTACTGGCACACAGCGCTGCTGTTAGCGGCCGTCATACCCGTTGCCGTATCAACGAACATCGTGCGCGTGTTGATCCTCATGTTGATCACCTATCACCTGGGAGATGCAGCGGGACAGGGCTTCCTGCATGAGTTTGCCGGATTCGTGCTGTTCCTCGTAGCGCTGCTGATTCTGGCACTTGTGGATTTCCTGCTGGGGCGGGTCATTTACGTGAACCTCAATGCGAGCACCCATGCCGCGACTTGACCGGCGGGCCGCCATTGCTGGAATAGGGCTGATGCTGGTGGCAGCAGCTGGAGCGGCCGCGACGCCCACGCGGCGACTCGCGCAAGAATTGCCCCCATTGGACCTGGAAACTGACGTTCCCCAGCGCTTTGGCAACTGGACGACCGACCGATTGGTAGTGCCCGTGCTGCCAGCGGCGGAGGTCCAGGAAAAGTTGGCGGCGCTCTATAACAAGTTGCTGACACGCACCTACATGGACGAGCAGGGACGCAGGATCATGTTTGTCATCGCCTACGGCGCTGACCAGGCAGACCGCATGTCGCTGGCGCATCTGCCCGAAGCGTGCTATTCATCCCAGGGTTTCGAGGTGAAATCATCGGTGCCAGTTGTCGTGCCGGTGAACAATCGACCGTTCAGCCTGGTTCGCCTGCGAACGCGCAAGGGGCCCCGCGTCGAACCGGTCACCTACTGGACAACCGTGGGCGACGAAGTGCTGGTCAATGAGACCCGGCGCCGCTGGGTACGTGCCAAGTATTCTCTGCGCGGCATCATTCCCGACGGCATGCTGGTGCGCGTATCCTCCATCGATCCACATGAAGACGCAGCATTCGAACTGCAGGCCTCATTCGTAAGCGACCTGTTTAAAGGCCTCTCGGTACCTACACGTGGTCGACTTTTCGGATCCGCTGCCTGATTCCACGACAGTAATCGCGGCAGACGCGGCTGACGAAAGCACACGCAGTGCCATCGCGTCGAAAACACGGACTCCGCAAATGACGATGGCCAAATTAGAGGCGTTATCCCGTGCACCTGGAGGCTCGCCGTTACGGGATGAAAGTGGCGGGCGTCTGTCGCAGCGATTTGCTAGCTTGCGATCGCGAGTACTGGCTAGCATGGGAGCGTTGCTGTTGGGCCAGGGCGTTTCTGCAGGCATTCAACTCTTGTCTCTTCCGCTTTTTCTGCATTTTTGGGATACCGCCCACTATGGCAAGTGGGTGATACTCACAGCTGTACCGGCTTATTTTGCGATGAGCGATGGCGGCATGTTGCCCGTCGCCGCCAACCGAATTACGATGCTGTGGGCCGCGAATGACCGGGCCACCGCCAATGTCGTCTTTCAAAGCGCGCTGGCACTCGTACTCGCTGCCGTAGCGCTGGTCGGTGGCTTGTCCGCCCTAGTTCTCGCGTTTATAGATTCGTCATACTTTGACACGGACAGCCGTTTAGCATTGTGGCTTTTGATCCTGGCCACCCTGCTTGGGTTGTTTGGAGGACTATACGACTCCGGGTTTCGTGCCATTGGCAACTATGCGCAAGGCGTTCTCTTTACTAGCGCCATACGCGTTGTGGAATTCGGCGGGATTGGCATTGGCCTCACAATTGGCGGCACGTTTACAAGCGCCGCGCTCGGTTTCCTGGTGGGCCGCGCTTCGGGCTCGCTAGTGCTGGGCCTTTACTGCAGGCAGGCATTTCCAGAATTGCGGTGGAGCGTTACCCACGCCAGTGGTGGCGAACTGCGCACGCTGCTGCAACCAGCACTGGCATATATGGCCTTCCCACTTGGCAACGCCCTGAGCATACAAGCGATCACACTTGTTGTAGGGGCACTCTTTGGATCCGTAGTGGTAGCAACCTTCAGTACCTACCGCACGCTGTCTCGATTGGTACTGCAACTTGTGTCCAGCCTGGGGCATGCGCTGTGGCCGGAGTTTTCGCGTCTCTATGGCGCAGGGAGCCGTTCGACTCTCCTGCGAGTCTATAAGCGGTCGCTCGTGATGGGGAGCACCATCAGCGTGCTGCTCTCGTTGGGAATGATCCTGGTTGCGCCAATTCTTCTGCAATGGTGGACCCACGACAAAATATCGTTCGACGGTCCTGTATTCGATTTTTTTGCTCTGATGACGCTCCTGGGCGGCCTCGCCACAGTTCCGCGCGTGCTCCTCATGTCCACCAACCGCCACAGTCGCCTGGGGGTTCTGTTCCTGTGCCTTTCCGCGCTAGGTGTGTTGGGCACCTATGCGGCTGGTGAGCTGCTGGGGCCGATGGGTGCTGTTCTTGCGTCCGCAGTGCTTGAAGCATCAATGCTATTGCTGACATCAAATCTGGCCCGGGCGGCTTTAGCTGACATGTCTCCTTCATTGCCAACAGAGGTGTGATGAGATGAGGACCCATGTCACAACAATCGCAACTGGGCCGGTGCAAGCGACGGCCAAAGCGCACCTCCCGTCTCAATCACCTTTGGTGGCACTTTCGACGCCGGGTACGTTTCATACCTTCGACATGGCACGCGAGCTGGAAAAGGCAGGAATGCTCGCCGGGATCCACACCGGCTATCCTCGTTTCAAATTGCGGACGGTTGATCTACCAATAAACAAAGTCCGGACTTTTCCATGGCTCAAAGGGCCTTACATGGCGGGCTGGGTTCCCGCTCGCCTTCGCCGCGAATGGGAATTTTGGGACCGGATTTCCTTTGATACCTTTGTGTCCGTCACCATGCCGGACTGTGACATATTTTGCGGCCTTTCCGGATCGGTCCTGCGCTCCGGTCAGGTTGCACATAATCGTGGCGCCTATTTCGTATGCGACCGCGGGTCCTCGCACATCCGCTTCCAAGATCAAATATTGCGGGAAGAACATGATCTCTGGGGAATTCCGTTCCCTGGAGTGGACAAGAGAACCATTGCTGATGAAGAGGCGGAGTATGAATTAGCCGATTGCATACTCGTACCATCTAATTTCGCCTACCGGAGCTTCGTCGAAATGGGTGTCGCCGCGAAGAAACTTTGCCTGACCCCCTATGGCGTTGACCTTTCACGATTCCGCGCCGTAGCCAGGCCTGCAAGTGACACATTCGATGCCCTCTTCGTTGGCGGACTGTCGGTCCGCAAGGGCGCGGGCTACCTCTTCAAGGCATACGAAAGCCTGCAGCACCCCGCCAAGAGTCTGACCATAGTAGGAGTGGTATCGCAAGAAATCAAGCCGACACTTGCGCAGTTTGTCGCTCGTAATACTGGGGTGCGCCTGTTGGGACATGTTCCTCAAGGTGATCTCAAGGCTGTGATGAGTCGTTCCCACGTCCTAATACTGCCGAGCATCGAGGAGGGATTCGGACTTGTGCAAGCGCAGGCAATGGCATGTGGCTGTCCGGTAATTGCGAGCCAAAATACTGGTGCGGAGAACCTTTTCCGGGACGCAATTGAGGGCTACATTGTTCCCGTGCGCAATGCAGCCGCAATTGCCGAAGCAATGCAAAGACTTGCGGACGACCCTGCATTGCGCGAAGCGCTGTCCTCTGCCTGCCTTGCGCGCGTGTCGGATTTGGGCGGGTGGAACGAATATGGCAACATCGTCCGCCAGACCTTTGTTGACCTCGCTTGCCGCGGGCCACTTTCTTCATTTTCCCAAATGGAGGTGGCGTGATGACGACTATTTCATCCCGCGCTACGCCGATCCGATTTTACGCGGGGCGGGTTGGCACCGTCCTGATGTTGGGAATCTCCTGTTTCGCGCTGTGCGGCGCTCAGGTTCTTTTGGGCGGTAAGCCTGCTCCTTCGTTGATGCTGTCGGGAGCAACATTCTTTGGCCTGCTTGCAGTAATTGAAGCGGGCACCCTTACGGCCATAGGCATATTAAATGTTGTTCTGGTAGGGCGCGTTCTGCTCGGGGCATTTATTGCTAAGAATATCTTGCTTGTACAGCCAATCACCGAAGGCCTCCTTTCGCCGGAGTCCACGGCCGCCACCATGTTTCTGGGATTCATGGCGGTCTGGATGGCCACAGTGCTAGCAGTCCGATTCGTTCCCACAATTCCCTGGTTTATGCGGCATTCCGATATCAACCACCTCCGCTCAATTTTGGTAGTGATGCTCATCGCAAGCTTCGTCTCCAGCGTCGCGGTACGCTTCAGCGGCGGCGACGGCGAGATTCTTGCCGGAGGCGCCTGGGGAATTGCCAAGTCACTGAACTCATTGCGCAATCTCGCGCTGCCGGTACTGATGCTATATCTCTGGCGCGTTAACACACCGCGTTGGCTAACTCATCCAGCAGTTATCGGTCTTGCACTTTTGCTTTTCGTCGTCGGAGTGCTCAGCAGCAGCAAGCAGGTGATGGCGGAGCCCATCCTCTTCTACATCGTGATGGCAATCGCCAGATATGGGTGGCGGCACCCGGTTGGTTGGGTCGTTATACCGATTGGAATTGCAGTTTTTCAACTTTTCATTTATCCCATTTCACAGTACGCACGCAACGCTGGCGGTACATACAAGGATCCAATTGTAGCGGCGACAGCGACCGGTGACATTGTAGTCGGCTACATAACTGATCCCGGCTTTCGGGAGTACGTCCGGCAGAACGCAAGTTCCGGTGGACACTGGGACGACGGAACTTCCTATCTTCCTGTAAACCTCGTGGCAATGGGTCGTGTTTCCCTGGTAGGAGAGGCCGACAGACTAATAAGCGCATCGAATGTTTATCAATACACGGAATGGGAGACCATATCAAATTCTATTCTGATAGCGGTACCGCACTTCCTTCTGCCAAATAAGCCGCAATCTGGCTCCGGAAATTATCTTGCCCGTTATTCCGGCGACCTCCCATTCACTGATATATCGACACAGGTTTCCTACGGATTCATGGCCAACTCGTATAACGCATTCGGCCTGGCCTCTGTGTTGCCGCTATCCCTAATCACGGCGCTGTTCGTACTTGCGTCGATAACACTTGTGGCTAAAGGGCGCGCATTCTCAAGCCCGTGGTCGATGTTCGCCCTCGTCTCGCTGCACCAAGGCTATGTTGAATCCTCCTTTTCTGGGTTGTTCGGTGCGCTTAATCTCGTTGGACTTGCCTCCATGATCTATTTTGTCGTGCGTCTAATCGACTGGACATTCCATCGGCTTACGGCACGCCAGAAGTTTGAAACACACGAGGGATCTGTGGATTCGCTAAAAGCTTTGTCTAAGAAGGTACAACATTTTGCTTGACTCATTAGCAGCGCATCAAATCCTCGAATTAGAAGGCGCACTTTCAATGACCGCCGGGTACGCGCAGACGCCAATGTTGCCGCCGATTCCAGATCGCAAGTTCGGGCAAGGTCCCAGCTTTGGCCCAGTAAACCGACTTGTACGATTGACCTGGAAAATCGTCTGGCTAGTGCTTGCGCGGTGGACTCCGAATTGCCTAAACCAATGGCGGATATTCCTGCTGAATTTATATGGGGCGCAAGTTTCACCGCTTGCTGCTATTGCTCCATCGGTTCGCATTTGGTTACCTGCAAATCTTGCCATTGGCGCGCGCTCGACAATCGGGCCTGGAGTTGACTGCTACAACATGGCCATGATCAGCATCGGCGAACGGTCCATCGTCTCCCAGCGCACGTTTCTCTGTGCCGGCACCCATGATATTTACAACCCGTCTTTCCCCCTCATATCTCGCGCAATCACTATCGGCGATGATGTCTGGATCGCGTCAGAAGCGTTCGTGGCGCCCGGTGTCACCCTAGCCGAGGGCTGCGTCCTTGGTGCACGTGCTTGTGCATTTCATGACCTGCTGCCATGGACCGTTTACCGCGGCAATCCCGCAGTGGCATATAAGGCTAGGATGTGGCGAATCACCGCTTTAGCCAATTCGGAATCACACTAAATGCGGATCACATGCGTACTCGGCCCATACCTGCCGGTACCGCCGGCTCTCGGCGGCGCAGTCGAACGTGTGTGGCAAAACCTCTGTTCGCAATTCGCCAGAAAGGGGCACGACGTAACCTTGATATCACGGCAATTTAGCAACTATCCTCATTATGAACTCCACGAGGGTGTACGTTATCTGCGCATCCCTTCCACAGATGCACCCAGCTCAAAAGTTTTTTACCGCATATGCGATGCGGTTTACGCAACTCGGGTTGCTTGCATGCTGCCCCGTTCAGATATCACTATCACTAACAGCGTTTCTCTGCCTTTGCTGCTGCCACGGTCTCGTGCCGGCTCGATCTACGTAAGCGTCGCACGCTTCCCTAAGGGCCAGATGGGAATTTACCGCCGCGCGCATCGCCTGCAAGCCGTTTCAAGGGCGGTTGCAGATGCAATCCGCAGTCAGTCACCGGCAACATCCGACCGCGTTCGTGTTATACCAAACGCGCTTTCTAGTACGTTCTCAAACTTAAGTGCAAGGGCGAATGCCGTGCGGACCCAGGAGATTCTTTACGTGGGACGAATCGCTAGGGAAAAGGGTCTAGATATCCTAATACGTGCGTTTTTAAAACTTCCGAACCAATCCGAGTGGACGCTAACACTCATTGGACCCGATGCCGCGGCCGCGGGTGGCGACGGACCCAACTTCTTGAATGAACTCAAGGATATATGCGGCTACGAGAGAAAGAACATACGTTTTGAGCCGTCAATCTTCGACGAACAAACCCTTGCTGCAAGGATTTCATCTGCCTCGATATTCGTATATCCATCCGTTGCCGAGCGGGGTGAATCATTTGGATTGGCGCCGCTCGAAGCGATGGCCTGTGGTTGCGCAGTTGTAGTATCGAATCTTGCCTGCTTCCGCGATTTCGTTGTCGAAGGCAGCAACGCACTGGTCTTTGATCATCGCGACCCAACCGGGGCCCCACTTGCGCGCGTCTTGTGCACCCTCATCGATCAGCCAGAGCTTCGCGCGCAGCTAAGCGCATCGGCTGTCAAGACAGCGCGGGATTTTCACTCCAATCACGTCGCGGACCTGTTTCTTCGTGACTTCGATGAGCTCATTTCTTCTCGCTCTATTGCGCCAATATCCGGTTGCCAAATATAGCGGAAATATGCCATTGCTACGGCTACCCGTGGGCGCGTCTTATCCTAGATAGGAATTTTATGCAACTTTCTAACCCGCAACGCGTGAAAAAGCTTATCGGAAACCTTCTCTCAAATCCGGACTTGGTGCTCCCGTATCTCCATAAAAGCGTCTTAAGCCGAAAGCTCCCCATTGACCACGGCATGCCATGGTGGAGCTTCCGCGCTATTGAACGCGCAGACACCCTTATGAACGGAAAGACAATTTTCGAATATGGCACCGGCGGAAGCACCTTGCGCTTTGCCAAGACCGCCAAGCGCATCGTTAGCGTAGAAGACCATCCGGAATGGGCTTCAGTAGTACAAAACCGACTCGATAAGGCTGGCATCTCCAACGTCGAAATTCGGCTGCTCCCATTTGATTTCAGGAATCCAACAAATTTCGAATCCAGCGATTACATAGCCGCCGTCGATGGCGCACGATGGGACGTGGTAATCATTGATGGTCAAGACTGGACGTTCCGGGAGCGTGTCGCCTGCTTCAGACGAGCCGAGCCGTTAATGGGGCCAAACTCGATAATCGTCGTTGACGACTTTTGGCGTTATAGGGAGTTGCTGCGGTCCAATAGAGCTACGAGCGTAGAAATATACGAATCCGTTGGACCTTCAAGATTCGGAGTTACTAGCACCGCCTTTTTCTTCTATTCCAATGCGTAGGGCCTCTTTCTAATATTGGCCAACCAACTTATCCCCATTTTCGACTATTCCCAAACTTCACAATGGACAAAAGGGGGACATTTTCACAATTAGATGGTCTCCGCGCCATTGCAGCATTAAGCGTATTTATTCATCACATTTTTCAACAACAATTCGAAAGCGGCGGCGACGATTTTTGCAGCTGCATTCTCAGACATTTGGGTGATTGGGGCGTCGCTGTCTTCTTCGCATTGAGCGGATTTTGCATTCATTGGTCAAGGCTAAAACACGCAGAACGGTCAGGCACCTTTTCCAGAACCGATTATTTCCGCAGACGATTTCTGCGCATCTACCCTGCCTTTGCTCTTTGCATTATCGTTTCGCTTACACTGGCAAATGTTCGCCCATCCGCCTTAATCTCGCCAGCCACACCGATTGCAGTCGCTGCTCACCTTTTGGCACTAAGCAATTTTTTCCCCGCTTACAGAACCGCCTTTAATTGTGTAATATGGTCAGTTGTCCTTGAACTTCACTTCTATCTTCTATACGGATTATTTGCTCCTCAATTTGCCAACATCCACGCTGTAAGAAGATCTGCGCTCTTCGCCGTAGCAGTTGCTGCAATTGCGTATTTTCTTTCAGTGACGCTTTTGGGCCCGGGAGACGATCGCGTGACGCTGCAACACACAGCATTCTCGTCATTTTGGACATGGTGCCTGGGCGTTCTAGTCGCGGAACAATTGCACTCAAAGCTCCACCCTCGGACTTTCATTAATGCACCTACAACTTCTTGGTTAATTTGGTGTGGCACTTTCGCGATTGGCCTTCTTCCCGCATCAATATCACTGCAGTTTCAACGCTTTTGTTTGCCGTTGCTTATCGCCTTAGGTCTTTATCTTGTCTTGTCAAAACCTAACGCGCTACTATCTTCCCCACCGTTACGTTGGATTGGTAAAGTTTCCTACTCGCTGTACCTGTTCCATCCCGTTGCCATTTGGCTTTTTGTCGGCAGCGAATTGCCCGCTTGGTTAAATGTAGCTGTCACTGTGGTAATTGGAATCGCAATGGCAGCAGTTGCATACCGTCTGGTTGAACTTCCATTTCAAGCCGCGAAATCGAACGCTCAAACAACTTTCGCTTGAGCGGCAGTCGAAATGAGTTTGTCGGGTGGTTTGACTTTACGTGCTATGCGTTACTTAGTTTCGCGGAATTTATTCGCGCTAATAGCTTGGCGCCCAACTGAATGAATGGTTCTTCAATCGCGTGGTAAGCAAAATAGGCAAATGCTGCGGAGGATAGAATCGAAGTAAATGCGACGACAGTCCAATGCGCATTCTTTCCGCAAGCGTCTATTGATATTGGAATGCAAATATCGTGCAGCAGATAGATTCCAAATGAATATTTCGCAATCACTTTACAGGCTCTTCTGAGCAATTCAGATTGCATTTCACGGATCCACGGCAGTGCGGTGCCAAGAGCCATGCAGACAATCCATGCTCCGCCAGTTTTGGATAGCCGCCCCAAGAGCAAATACGTAATAAGTAGAATAGTTAGCAAAATTGGAAGCGCGATGAACGGCAAATATCGGTTTGATTTTCTCCACAGCGAATAGCAAAGTACTCCAGGGATAAAGCAAGGTGCGTAAACTATTACGCCCAGCGCCCCACGCGACGCTGTTTGGCTTACCGCTAATCCAAGGACCACGGCAAGCGGCCAAATAACAAACGCAAGCAATCTCCATCCTGATCTAGTTGCAATCAGCCAAAGAAAAGGCAGAAAGAGGTACATTTGGAATTCGATGGGCAAACTCCAAAGCGGTCCAATCACATCTCTAATTTGAAATATGTTCTGAACCAAAAATATATTTGCAATGAGCACGGGTACAGACAATTCGTCTAGAGAAGCAATCGGGTTGCCTTTCCAGGCTGATCCGACGCAAAACACAATTGCGATAGTGAAAGCGGTTAGCGGGAAGATGCGAAAAGTGCGGCGAATGAGAAATGCTAGATACAGTTCCGTTGATTGTCGCGTTTTCGCCTGCGTTTCAATAGAGAACATCAGAACAATCGATGTGTGGACAAAGAAAAACCAAACACCAAGAACTCCAAAAAGCTGCGTTCGAAAGATTCCGTCAAAATCACCGATTAGTTGGCCATACAGATGACGACCGAACACTAATAGGACCGCAATTGCACGCAAAAAATCTAAATTGTGGGATTCGAATTTCTTGTTCATTGATATAAGATCATCGCTGCAATCGTGCAATTATTCTTTACGTGGGCACCGTGCCTTTTTTTACCCCTTCTTGAAGACTGATGCCTGGTTGAATATTTAAATTTAACGCTGCAACGATGATCTTCTACTGAATTCTTTTCGGCGAGCTCCGACCGAACAAAAGGCCGGAAGCTTTTCAAACCCGGAGGGTAATTGTGACGGTGAGTTTGCCGTTACAAAAGTTGCTCGATCAACGCTTCATTTCCTACGCGATTTCTCCGTACGCGCTCCATGCCAGCGAGCCGAATCCGCTTCCGCAATTTTTCATCGGCTATTAGGCGGACGCAGTTCTTGGCGCACTCTTCCCAATCGGACCAGAAACTAGCCTCAACATTTTCTTCGTAGAGCGACAGATGCTCTGACGTTCGCTGCGCGCATAGCAAACCTCCCGCAAATGGAATTTCCATGCTACGTGTAGTGTGCTCGTCGCGGTTTCTTCGAGCGAGAAACCCAATGCAGACTTTTGCGCCACGAATTGCATCTACATAAGCCTTCCCAAAGAGGCTACCACCACGTCGGTGCGGCGCGATTTTCTTCCAGATCGGCGATCGCTCCCAATGATCGCCCCAAATTGCAATATTGATTCCGCGATCAATAAGATGGCCAAGAAATATATCGCGATTTTCGCCCTTGTAATTTGCCCCAATAAAACAAACGTCGGATTGCAGTTCAGCAGGGACGGGGGACGCGTCCGCAGGCGGCGCATGGGCGACTTCGTCATACGTTCTGAACACGCAGACGACGTTTCGCGCTCCATACGCCTTAAATTCATGAACATTAACGGGGCGTACGACAGCGCAAATATCATAGGAACTGATCGCCTCTCGCAAAGTATGGAAGCGACGCCAATCTCTGGGGCCGGTTGGATCATCATGGTTGAATAGTATTACTCTCCCGCAGCGATCTTTGAGGTAGTACACGGATTGGGGGTCCAACATTTCCCCACCGTCCACCCAGCAGAGGTCGTATTCGTTCTGGCTCAGTACCCTGTCCTGCACCCAGCGGAATACTTCACCGCGAAGAAACCTGTAGCCAGTGTGGTAATGCAAGCGTCCGGCAAAGCCTGCCAAGCGGTATCCAAATTCGGCGATAGTGTCCAGATGCCGCACTGAGTGACCGAGTCGCCGGAATGCCTCGGCGCGGTGACGCGAAGTAGAAGAAGGATGCCCGGCACCAAGAAAAAGAACACGCATTAATTTAGCGAATCTGACGGGTTAGATTTCAGTTGAGGAAGTTTCGCATGCCAGCGGCAATGCCTTTGGCCGCAGCTTGAGAACTATACTTTTCCATGTGCTCCGCCGCCCAGTCAAAGTCACGCGTGTAGCCGGCAAGGCCTGCTATTCCAGCGGCTAGTGCGTCGGCATTGCCCGTCTCCACCACCCGCACCCGCTCCAGCATTGCGAATTCCACTTGGCACCCGACAGCCTTCGTTACGACGACTCCACATCCCGCGTTCAACGCCTCGTTTACGACTAGTCCCCAGGTTTCCTCATAGGACGAAGGTAGTACGGCAATATCAGCAGCTAAATAGTAGTCGGGTAGTTGGGTCTGGTTAACAAACCCAGTGAATGTTGTCGGCACGCCAAATCGCAACTTCGACTCTTCGGCCAGCGTCTGCAGTCGCGCCTGCAATTCGCCGGACCCCACAAAAATCAAGTGCAATCGTGACCGCACGGATTCCGTAAGATAATCTAGGGACGCGAAAATCAGGCTTGGCGATTTCTTGGCAATAAATTTTCCGAAAAAGCACACGGCCAAGCCACCTTCAGGGACACCCATCTTCTGACGCAGATCGGCACGCCGTCCTGCTTTTTCGGTAGCTTTGAGCTCGACGTAGGGGTTTGGCACTGAGAATCGCGCAAACGTAATTCGGTCCTTGGAGACACCGTGGCGCAGCAAATGCCGGTAGTTAAGTTCCCCGAAAGCAAAGGCATGGCGGCAAGGTGCGTACAGGGCTCGATAAACCAAGGCACGAAGAATGGACTTTGCCAGGGGCCTCTTGCCGGCATAGAGCTCATCCTGTGTTTCCTGCCTGACCAGAATCGGAATTCTCAGCATAAGGGCGGAAATGAATGCTATCTGGTCGAAACGATAGCGAAAGTGTGTCAACACCACCGCACGTGGGTGCTCCCGACGCAGTAGCGAAAAGATTCCGTGTCCAGTCAGACTGTCGGGCGACGTGAATGGGGTTCCGTGCTCATTATTGAGAACGCGGTTCGCGTAACCATTCATCAGGGGCACATCCCATACCACCTCTGATCCGAATTCCCGGTCGATATTCCCCGCCCGCATGGACGCATTACTTGCGAATACAACCTCAAAGGTGTCCGGCAGAATTCTTTGCAGTGCCTGGTAAACCGGTGCCTTGTACTGAACTGGGTGGCTGTCGAAGAACAGTATCTTCGAAGCACGCTTAAGCGAGCTTGAATTCATAGATCGATTCGCTTACGCATTGCCAGGCATCGAATTGCTTGCCGGCGAATGGGTGGCAAGCAGTTGAGTTCTTGCATTGAGGATGACGTCGGCCCGCTTAGCCACGGCTGTCGGAGAAATCTCCCGTATGCAGCGCTGCTTTTTCTCAATGCAAATCTCGAGACCGCATCCCCGACAATCAACGTCGTTATAGAAGATATTGCCGTCGCTGCCCGTTGGAAACCAAACGCCAGGCATGTTACGCGACGCAAATATTGCTACGGCGGGGGTACCGACTGCGCATGCGAGGTGCATGGGTCCGCTATCGTGACCCACATAAAGATTCGCGCGGGTCAAAACGGCCGCGCTCTCCCGGGGAGTCAACTGCCCGCACAGATTGGCCGTGGCGCCCGGCCAGCGCGAAAGCAGAGTGGCACTGCGCGCATGTTCGATCCGCGCCCCTATAGCGACTAACGCGTGGTCGCCGGCCGTTGCACCTACTATCCCCAGGAACTGCTGCCAGTTTTCATCGCCCCAATCCTTGACGGGAATCTTGGCACCGATGCTCATAACGATGAACTTTCCGTGAATGCCCGCAGCTTGCAGCGCCAAGCTTGCAAACTTCGTCTCCGCCTGAGTCAGCGTGAGTGCAAAATCCGACATCGATATAGGATGATTTTCTACTCCAACCACGCGCAGTAGCCTCACAGCCTCATTTTCCCAAAGGGTTTCACCGGGTGGCGGCGGCCGCGTGGCAAAATTATCCGGATCCAAGCCAACAATCTCGCGTAACCCGGCCAACTTAAGAAAGATTCGGTCACGCCAAGCCTGCGAAGCAGAGCGCTGGGGCATGAGAAAATAGCAAAGTTCAGGACTATGAAAGCGGATCCGCATGATTACTGCGAGAAGTCTTCCTAGTGAGAGCGATTTGTGTGGATACTCAATGTAGTCATCCACGAGACCTGTACCAGTGAGTATTTGAGTCGACGACGCTGCCTTGAGGCCACCATCCACGGGCGTATTAGTGAGGAGCAATACTTGCGCGTCCGGGTGTCGACGACGAATCGCATGCATCGCCGGCAGTGAGATAACGGTGTCACCAAGGCTACCGATCCGAAAGACCAGCACAGGCGCCGCCGTGCCGGCAGCTTTGGACATCATTGCCCGCGCTCCACCGGCTCCAAAAGAGCGATCCCAGTCCTCCGTTGCAGTTCCCCCAGGCGCTCTGGCGCGCTTTTTAGCGGCCTAATGGCCCGTTCAAGTTCCATGACCTTGGCGCCGACGAGGAAACGGTACCAAAATCCCTGAAGAAAGTGATACGCAAGACCCGTGGGGCCATCAAGGAACCCCAATCGGACTACATAGCGCCACAGAAAGTAGGCGAGTGCACCCACTGGAAACGGGAGGCGGTTGTAGACGCGCTGCTTGATGAAGCGCTTAACGCCCGCCTGGGAGGGGGCGTTGCCAATTTGGAGCGCAGGCCCCCGTGACACCAGACTGTAACGCTGAGTGAGAACATCTATGGCCTCCCGCGTGGCATAGCGGTTATGCTTTTCGGTGAACGCGGTCAGGTCTGAAAGATTGTGGTCGCAGAAATCGCGGTCAAATGTGATCATGCGGCCACCATCGATGATAATGTGCTCGTCCATCCAGCGGTCCTCCACGCGGCCGTGTCCGCGCCGCCAGATTCGCAGCAAAATAAGCGGGTAGCGGCCGCCGTAGCGCACCCAACGTCCCAGGAAGATATGCTTGCGCTTGAGATTGATTCCAAAGACGTCGGCCGGCAGAGCGGGCACGCGATGGACAATTTCTTCGGCAAGTGCCGGTTCTACAACCTCATCGGCATCGAGGCGCATGATCCACGGAGCGGTGGTGGGCAGCGTGTCCAGCGCCCACTGGAATTGCCGGGCCTGGTTCACAAAGGCGTGCTGTACGACAGTCGCGCCAGTGGCCGCGGCCATTTCAACTGTGCGGTCCGTCGACTGTGAATCCACCACATAGACCGCACGCGCGAACGACAACACGCTTAGTATCGCCCGCACTATATGTCGCTCCTCGTTGTACGTGAGGATGATCACGTCGACCAATCGAGATTCCAACATTTTCTTTTACCGCCGTTTACTGATGTGCGGCCTTTGGAAGAGCCGGAAACGGAAAGCATTGCTCCCCAGACAAACGTTTAATGCTATCCGTGCCATGTTGCGGCTTCATTTCACAGCATGCCGGCAGGCCACGCCGGCGGCGGTCAAGACCCCAATTCAAAAGGGTAATATCCGACCACTTATGCGAGCGTCGTCGCCGATATGCAATTGGACCAAATGGGCCAAATGGGCCAAATGGGCCGCAGCGGCTACTCTCGTCCCATTGACAGTTGCATGTTCGCTTCCGGCGGAATTGCACCCATCTGCGCCGCGACCGTCGGAGCGAGCCTTCGCTTCACCGGCGCTATCCGTGGGCGTATCTGATGAGGAATTCATCGGTCCGCTGGCTGGTTGGCGCAACGCCAAGTCCGACTACGGCGCGGCGGGCGACGGCATTGCCGACGACACGACCGCCCTCCAGAGCGGGTTAGACGCGCTTTTCTGCTACGACAGCAGATCGGGCCCGGCAGTGCTTTTTCTGCCAGCGGGTACCTATCGTATTACGGGCACGCTGCACATGCGACTCAATGCCGGCGCAAGCATCGTCGGGGCCGACCCGGCAAACACAGTCATCACCTGGGACGGACCAGCAATGGGAACCATGCTCCTTACCAGCGGAGTTTTCGACACGCTCTTCACGCGGGTGACGTGGGACGGCCGCGGCCAGGCACAAATCGGCATTGCCCAGTGGTGGAATTTCCGCACGGAACGCGCCAACTACCAGGGCACCATTAAGCACATTGACGAGGAGTTTCGCAACCTGGATATCGGCATATCCGGTGGACGCCTGGGCGCCGACTATGGCCAGGGCGATTCCGAGACTCTCATCGAGCGCGTGCATTTCCGGGACATGCACGTTGCGGGCGTGAACGTCGGCAGCTTCAATGCGGTCAACTGGTGGATCTGGGACTCTCTTTTCACCGACTGCGCGCGCGGCGTCAGCAATGCCTGGGGCGTGGACGACGCAGGATCAGCAGCGGGCGCCGGAACTTTCTCCGTCTATCGTAGCCGTTTCGAGCGCTCGAGCGTGGCCGATGTGGTCATCGGCAATACCGGGTGGTTTGCGTTTTACGGCAATTACTCCGAGAACTCGCGGCGTTTCATTGAGGCCCTTGCCAACGGGGCGAATAGTGGCCCAATCCTGGTTCAGAACAACTCCATTATTGACACCCTCGATGACACATCCATCAACATTGGCAACGAGGGCCCGTTGATCCTGCTGGACAACCGCATACGCAGCCGGATCGGGGCGCAGGGCCCGGTGGTCCGGTTCGAAGCGCTGGGTCAGATAGGCGACCGTGACCTGCTTTCGCTGGGCAATCGCTTCACTAATGCCAATGCCATCGCGCACGTGGGCACAGCGGGGCGAATACTTGCCGATGATACGACTGTCGCGCCAAGCAAAATTATGCCGGTCCAGGGCCGACTTCCAGAAGCTGCCCGCAATTTCCACCGTACGGTATTCGAAGTGCCGTCGGGCGCCAACGGCCTTCAGATACAGGCCGCCATCGATGCCGCCGCGGCTGCGGGATCTGACAATCCCCTCGTGCATTTACCCGCTGGCAACTACCAACTCGATCGCACCCTGGTTATTCCGGCTAACACACGGATGCAGTTTGCGGGTGATTCCGGGGCCACGAAGCTCTGGTGGGCCGGCCGGATTCCGACGGGAAGCATGATCGTCCTGGAAGGCCCCAGCTACGCCACCCTGCGCGACTTTTGCCTCGTGGGGGCCGGCACCACTGCCATTGATCTGCGTAACGCCGACCAACCCGGCGGCCGAATTTTTGTCGAGGGATCCCGCCTGGCGGCCTTTGAAATTACGGGCCTGCACCATACTCGCCTCGATGCTCAGGCCAATTCGGGAATCGCCGGCCTCACCGTGTCAGGTAGCGCCAGCGTGCTGGCGGTGGCTGGATTCGGCCCGATCCGCATGACTGGCGACAGCACCGTGTTCGTATCCGACAGCTGGTATGAAGGCGACGAGTCTGAACTCGTGCGCGCGGATTCGGGCAATTTCACTTACCTGGGCGGTGTAATGGCGCCCTACTCTCATGGCGTGCGTGCCGGACGCGCTCCCGATGCTCCCGCCGTTTCCTTTGACAATTTCCACGGGCAAATGAGCATTATCGGCGCCAACATGGACTTGCAGCACCCCGGCAATGGACTCGCGGCTAACACTGCTGCCACCAATGCTTACGGCCTCTTTTTCGGCGTGGCGGCCAACGTGCCGGGATATTTTAGGCCGCCGGCAGGCGACGCTCCGGTGGGTCTTGTGTTCGCGAAGCTTTATTCACCCGCCACGGGCGCACGAAATATCCCTGATGTAGGACACAACGATCTTGCCTTCGTCAAGGAAGGACTGCGCATGACTCGAAGCGTGGTTTGGGAAACAGCGCCCTTTGCCCATGTACCCGGCGCCACGGATGTTCGCCTTTTTCGTATCTTTGACGCCGATACAGGAATAGGGCTTCGCGCAGGTCCATAAGGATTGAGCGAGGACGCTTGAAACGCGTTGGGCGGTAATCCACGCACATGATGGTGAAGTGGGCGCATCGCACGTAGTCTTCAGTCTGATCCTGGCACATTCCCTTTCATTCACCGTGCCGGCCTTTATCTGCGACATTGTCAAATGCAGGCGGACAAAGCGTGCTGCTTCGTCGCCCGAATTCTTCTGGAGTGCACCGTATCGTCTCCCGACATCAGCGCTACACGGCGCTTGCCTGGCTGGCAGCGCCATTTCGCACAGCAGCGTGTGGTCTGTTGCTGGCCACGCTGTTCTCATGTGGCGGCAACAACGCGCCACCGACAGAGTCCGCGCTAACCGTGGCACCTGCGGCCGCCGTACCCGTCCCCGTGCTCGCCGTCGGCGTTTCCGATTTAGAGTTCATAGGCCCGTTCTCAAACTGGAAGAACGCCAGGACGGATTACGGCGCCATCGGCGATGGGGTGGCCGACGACACAGCTGCCATACAAACTGGTCTAAATGCATTGCGCAAATACAGCGAGCAGGCGGGGCCAGTGGTCCTGTATTTCCCCCCGGGCGTTTACCGCATCACCTCCACGCTGAACATGCGGCTCAACGCCGGCGCCAACCTGATTGGTGCCGATCCTGCTACTACCACTATCACCTGGGCAGGCCCGGCCGGTTCGCCCATGCTGCTAACCAGCGGCTCCTTTGACACCTTGTTCACCCGACTGACCTGGGATGGAATGGACAGCGCCGGCATCGGCATTGCGCAGTGGTGGAATTACACGATCGACGTACTAAACTATCAGGGCAGCATCAAGCATATCGACGAAGTCTTCCGCAACATGGGCATCGGAATCTTCGGCGGCCGGCAGGGCACCGCCTATGGCCAGGGCGATTCCGAAACACTTATCGAGCGTGTCAAGTTCCAGTCAATCACCACGGCAGCGGTGAACGTCGGCAGCGCGAACGCCGTCAACTGGTGGATCTGGGACTCGGAATTCACCGATTGCGCGCGTGGTCTGAGCAATCTCTTCAGCTACAACGACAATGGCGCCACCATCGGCGCCGGAATACTCCTGGTATATCGCAGCGTGTTTCGGCGTTCCACAGTTGCCGATTTCAGCATCGCTAATACCGGTTGGTTCTCCTTGCACAATAACGTCTCGATTGGATCGCAACAGTTCATCAACGCCGCTCCGGCTGGCGCCAATGGCGGCGCCCTCATCGTGCAGGGAAATACCGTCCTCGACACGATAGACCCTATCTCCATATCGATGGGCAACGAAGGTCCGCTGCTACTTATCGACAACAGCATCCGCAGCCTTGCCGGCGCCACTGGAGCTGTAGTACGTCTCGATGGCTCTGGCGCCACCCCCGTTCAGTCTGACCGGGACGTCTACTCCCTTGGCAACCGCTACACGGTCATGCAGCCCATTGCGCTGGACGGTGCTGGCGGGCACCTGGTGAGTTCGCAGGACACCATTGTCGGTCGCGCCGCGATTACAGGCACGATTCCCGTCCTGCCTGGCGTCGCACCGAACTTTCAACGAATGGTCTACGAAGTCGCTGTGGGCGCATCCGCCGACCAGATCCAGGCGGTTATAAACGCGGCCGTGGCAGGCAGTACGGATAACGCCGTCGTTCATATTCCGGCGGGCACCTACCATGTCACGCATACCATCGTCGTTCCCGCCAACGCACACCTGCAGATCGCCGGGGACTCCGAAGCGACGCAGATCGTCTGGACGGGTAACCCGGCAACGGGGACCATCATTGAACTGGCGGGACCCAGCTACGCCACTGTTCGTGATTTATGCCTGATCGGCAACGAGTCCACAGCCATTGCAATTACCAATGCCGACCAGCAGGGCGGCCGAATTTTCATCGAGGGAACTCAGATGGCAGCGTTGCGAATTAGCGGGCTCGCGATGACGCGTGTCGACGCCCAGTCCAACGCAGGTATCGCAGCGCTGCAAACCTCGGCGGTGGCGAGTTTCGTGGGTGTCGGCGGTATCGGTCCGACACAGCTCAGCGCTAACAGCAAGGTCTTCGTCGCGGACAACTGGTACGAAGGTGACCGTGCAGATATCCTGCGCGGTGATTCGGGCCATTACACGTATTTGGGCGGCCTTATGGCACCCTACTCCCACGGGGTCGCTGCAGGCCTGGACGCCAAGGCCCCGACCATACAGTTGCAAGATTTCGCGGGCAAGGTCAATGTAATCGGCGCAACCATGGTTTTGCCCGTTGCGCCCAATGGCATCAGCGTTAGCGGCATCACACCAACCGCTAGCTTGTTTTTCGCCGTTTCAGCAACTGTGCCGGGCTTCTTCAGCAATACCTCAACGAGTAGTCAGGTGGGGCTAGTCATGGCCAAGGTCTATAAGCCGGCAACAGGGACAATCGATCTCCCCGACACAGGCAACGACGACCCAGCGTTCGTCGAAAGCGGATTTGCCCAGGCACGCTCGGTAATCTGGGAATCCGTCGGTTTCGTACACACGCCAGGTACCACCGACGTGCGAATTTTTCGCGTATTCACGGCCAACACCGCTACAGGCCTTCAGGTCGACCACTGAACACGGATGCCGGGTCAAAACGGCGTTCAATCGCTGGCACCAATCAGCTCAATTGAGTTGCACCCGCCCCGCCAGCGCACTCTCCAACTGCCCATGAAACCCCGTCAGCACCGCATCCCGCGAAAGGTGCTTCACTGCCCGATGCCGCGCCTGTTCGCCCAGATGCCGGCAATATGCCGGGTTCTTTGACATCAGCATGACAGCATCCGCCAGTGCGGCACCGTCGCCCGGCGAAACCAGGCGGCCGCAACCGTCCACCCAGGATGCCAGTTCCGTGTCGGGCTCAGCCGTGGCCACCACCGGCCGGCCGCTGGCCAGCATGCCGGTCAGCTTGGAGGGCAGCATCAGGCCGCTGGAGACCCGCTGCTGGGGCAGCAGGTGCAGGTCCGCAATGTTGAGCAGCTCGGCCAGGCGCTCGGCGGGCTGCAGGGGCAGCCAGTGCACGTTTTGCAGGTCGGCGCAGGCACTTTGCAGCGCATCACGCCCCACGCCCTGCCCGCAGAAGAGGAAGTGGATGTCCTTGTGGGGCGCCAGCAAGTGGGCCGCCTCGGCCAGCACTTCCAACCCCTGCTTGGCCCCCATGGTGCCGGAATACAGCGCTACGAATGCGCCCTCAGGTATGCCCAGCATCTGGCGGTAGGCATTTGGGGTGAACTGCGGCTGTATGGCGTCGGTGTCTACCCAGTTGGGGAAGAACACCCGCCGCCCGGCCGCAACGCCCTTTTCCTCCAGCTTGGCCACCATTCGGTGGGAAATCGACGACACGCGATCGAAAGCGCGCATCAGCGAGCTCTCGGTGGATCCGGCGCGGGCCCGCATCTTGTCGCCGCGCAGCATGCCCAGTTCGAAGGCGGCGTCCACCTCGAAGTCCTGAACGTGCAGCCACGACAAGGCGCCGCTCATGCGGGCGAACAGCGCCGCGCCCGGCGCGCAGGCCAGCGCGGGCGCAACGGTCCACACCAGATGCGGCCGCCAGGCGTAGCTCTTCATGAGAAGCGGCAAGGAAGAGGCCGCAAAGCTGGCCAGGTGCAGCAGGCGCTTCTTTCCCCCGGGCTGCTTGGGAACCCACAACGGTGCGCGATCTACGCGCACGCCGTTCCAGGTCTCGGTGCTGTAGCGCAAGGCGTTGTAGCCCGCAGCCACGCTCCAGTCGGGGTAGTACGGCGGCGTCGTGACCACGCGAACCTCGTGCCCCGCACCGGCCAGCCACTGGGCCATTTCGCCCGTGTACTTGCCGATACCGGTTTGCTCGGGTGCGAAATTGAGGCCGTATAGCAGGATGCGACGCGGCCCCCCATCGCGTTGTGCAGGGCGCTCGGGCGGCGGCGCAAAGGCACCGCCAAATGATCCGGACGCCGGTTGGTAGGAGGAGTAATCGGCAGATAGCGCTGCCAATTCTGGGCGGGGCGGCAGCGGCGTTCCGCTGTTGGCGGTGAGCCGCTCAAATTCTCGGTTCGAGTATTCGTTCAACGTTCGCTCTTGATAAGACGGCGCATTGAGGGTCCGAACCCAGGCGGCAATGGTGCAGCAGTCGGAGCCGGCGAAGGTAGCGACACTTGATGAAACGCTCATGTCATGAGCAGCAAAGCGGGAGCCGCTTAGGCGCAAAAGATGCGTGCGGGATTGCAGTTCCAGATATCGCCCGGTGTCACTCACATTTGAAATAATTGCGGTATAACCTCGCAATTAGTTCTTTCGGTCTATTTGCCAGTGAAAACGCTTCGATTGCGCATCGCACACAGAGCCAACCACACCCGTACTCTGGTAAAAGCCTGCGCGCGCGCCTGCATCGGCGTTGTCGCCATTCTGATGCTGGCCGGCCTTGCGCACGGCCAAGCGGGGCGCGCGCCCACGGTGAAGGAAGCGGCCCGGGCGCACGCGGTGCAGACAACGCAGGATTACCTGCTGGGCGCCGGGGACACCATCAAGATTTCCGTGTTCCAGAATCCGGATCTTTCCCTGCAGACCCGCGTGTCGGAGAACGGCACCATCACCTACCCGCTGATCGGCACCGTGCAGATCGGCGGGCTGTCCACGTCGGCGGCGGAACGTCGCATCGCGCAAATGCTCAAGGACGGGTCTTTTCTCGTCGACCCGCAAGTGACCGTGCTCATCGACCAGATCCACGGCAACCAGGTCGATGCCATCGGCCAGTTCAACCGTCCGGGCCGGTATCCGCTGGAGACCACGCAGACCAAGCTGTCCGACCTCATCGCGCAGGCCGGGGGAATAGCAACGGGCGGCTCCGATACCGTGATCTTTGCCGGCAAGCGCGACGGGCACAAGGTATGGCAACAGATTGACCTGGGCAAGATGTTCGCCAACAACGAGCTGGAAGACGACTTCATTCTGCAGGCGGGCGACGTGCTCTTTGTGGACCGGGCGCCGCTCTTCTACATCTACGGTGAAGTGCAGCGCCCGGGGTCGTACCGGGTCGAACGCAACATGACCCTGGTGCAGGCGCTGGCAGCGGGCGGCGGCCTAACGCCGCGTGGCACGCAAAGGGGCGTGCGCATCAAGCGCAAGGACGCCAGCGGCAAGGTGGCAGAGATAAAGCCCGATCTTGACGAACCGGTCAATCCGGAAGACGTGATCTACGTCAGGGAAAGCATATTTTGATGGCGTCTCAAAGGGCCCGCACTCCGACGGGGTGCAATCCATGAAGTTTCCGTTCTTTTCCTCCACGGGTCCTGGCAGCAATCGGCAGTCCGGCGCTTCGCCGGCTTTTACGTCTCTCGACGTAGCCGCAATGACCGGCGTGCGTCCGGCGCAACGCAACCAGAAATACCAGGAGCCGTTCATCACGGAACCGCAATGGGTCGAAGACGAGCCGGAAGTCGTCGATTTTCCGCCGCCCGGCACCATCGGCGATATTCTCGTTTCGGAACAGCGCATCAGCATTGCGGACGCGCACCGTATCGCCCTTACGCAACTTGATTCGAACGCGCCGTTCGGTGAAACGGCAATTCAACTGGGGCTGGCTACCCGCGAGGACATCCAGTTCGCCCTGTCGCGGCAGTTCTCCATGCCGCGCCTGCTGGAGGGCGACAACGCGATCGATCCGGAGGTCATTGCTGCCTTCCACCCCGGGCATCAGCTGGTGGAACGATTGCGCAACCTGCGCGGGCAGATAGCGCTGCGGGCGCTGGAAGCCACGCCGCCGCTGCGCAGCCTGGCCATCATGGGAACGGAACACGGCGTGGGACGCAGCTTCATTGCCGCCAACCTTGCCACCGTCTTTGCGCAGCTGGGAGCACGTACCCTGCTGGTCGATGCCGACCTCATGCGGCCACGCCAGCACAAGCTGTTCCGCCTGAACAATCGAGCCGGGCTCTCCTCCATCCTGGCAGGTCGCGCCAAGCTCGACGCGGTGTGCCCGGTCCCGGGTGTGCCGGGCTTTGCGGTGTTGCCCTCGGGTCCCCTGCCCCCCAACCCGGATGACCTGATGGCGCGCCCCACGCTGTCGCATTTCCTCAGGCGCTGCGAACACGATTTTGACGTCATCGTGCTCGACACGCCCGCATGGCGCGATGGCAGCAGCGCGCGCATGATCGCCGCGGCAGCCGGTTCGGCCGTCTTGCTTGTACAGGAAGGCAAGACGGGTGCAGCCGACGCCAGCGAACTTGGCCAGGAACTTGAAAACGTCAGCGCAAAATTGCTGGGTGTCGTGCTGAATCGCCCATAGGCGTCAAGGTCACGGCGGGCGGCGGCCCGCCCAAGGGTGGTTCGGCCACCAGACGTGCAACGGTTTCGGTCAGGCGCCGCGCCACCGCGCGAATGTCAAAACGCGTTTCAAAGCAAGTCCTGGCGTTGTCACCCATCGCCCGGCGCGCCGCATCATCCAGCGCCGACCAGCGGCGCAACATCGCGGTGGTACCGGCAAGCGTATCGGCCTCTACCAATCCGGCACCATCTTCCCGGATTTCCCGCCAGATGTTGACCCGGTTCGAAATCAGCACGGGCGTGCCGCAGGCCATCGCTTCGGCAACAGCGATCCCGAAGTTTTCCTGGTGCGACGGCAGGACGAAGGCTTCGGCGGCGTAGAGCGCGCCCCATTTGGCGGCGCCGCTGAGCATTCCGGTCCAGCTGATGCGCGATTGCACGTCCAGGCGCTGCGCGATCGCCTTGAGCATTTGGCCATATACGGCATCCACCGGGCCGGCAAGAACCAGATGCCAGTCCGGGTGTTCCCCGGCGATGGCAGCAAATCCCTTGATGAGCAGATCGCAGCCCTTCTTCTCATGGATGCGGCTCAGGAACAGCAGCACCTTGCGTCCGGCCAGTTCCGGAAACGCCAGATGGTAGGCGGCAATGGCCGTAGCACGATCAAATGGCGGCGGTGCGGTGCCGTAGCCGGTTACCTGCTCGCGGCAACGATATTGGCGGAACGACTCGCGGGCCAGCACCATTTCCTCTTCGCAGGTGAACAGCACCGCGCGGGCATCGCGCAGAACGCGGTATTCACCAAAGTGCCAGTAAAGCAGCTTCTTGAGGTGCTTGAGCGGGTACGCCCGCTTGAAATACGGATCCAGCATCCCGTGCGGAAAGACGAAATACGGCACCCCGGTTCCGTGCAGGGCACGCCACACGGCAAAGCTGCTGTACTGCCAGATGCCGTTGACAATGACCGCGTCGAATTCGCCCGCATGCGCCCGCAGCCACGCAACCAGGCGGGGCGTGTATCCGTAGGCAAGCAGGCACGGACCCATGGCTACCGTTCGAAAGGGGTTGCCCTCGTGATAGGGCTGGCCCGGGGCGTCGAGGCATACCACAGTGGTCTTCTGGTCCCATGCCAGCGCGGCGCGGGCCATTTGGCGTACGCCCTCCATGGGGCCGCCGCCGCGCGGATTCAGGCTCGCGATCACGTGCAGGATCCTCACGGCCGCCGCCAGCGATACTCAGGGAATTTCGTTGATTACCGCTCCAACGACTTCCACGGTGGAATCCGTCAGGCGCTGCGCCAGTTCGCGCTGGTCGGACAGGCGTGCCCGGTCCTTGCGCACCACCAGCAACGCGCCGCTGGCGCGCAAGGCAATGGTGATGGCATCGGGGCCACTGGCGGTGGCCGGAGTATCGATGAAGATTGCGCGAAACTGCGGCGCGAGGTGCTCGAGCAGCCGCCCGAACTCGTTGCGTGAGATCAGCCGATGCGGCTGATCGCTGGGCGGTCCTGCGGTCAGCAGATGCAGGAACGGGATGCCGGGAACCGCGCGCACCGGCGCCTGGGCCACCTGGCCCTGCAGGAAGTTGCTGAGCCCCACGGAGTTGTCCGCTCCGAAGATGCGGTGCAAGCTGGGGTTGCGCAGGTCTGCATCGATGAGCAAGGTGTCTTCGTCCAGGTCTGCGAACAGGCGCGCTAGCCGCGAGCACACGTAACTGCGGCCGTCTCCGGGGTCGGTGCTGACCACGGCCAGGGCCCGCTGCTCGGGCTCTTCGCCAAACCAGCGGTGCACCAGTTGCGAGCGAACGGCAACCAGCGCTTCGCTTCCCAGTTCATCCGGATCCATCGCGTCACCGGCCAGCGCACGCGGAAAATCGACCAAAACCTCATTGAGCGTTGCCGAGCGCTGGTGGGCCAGGGCAAGTTCGATATCGCTCTGCGACGTATATCCCAGCATGAGGGCAAGCTCGCCAAAGCGCCGGGCGTCGTGTGCCTGCCGATTGAGCACCGCAATGACCTGGGGTTCGCTCAGGCGTCCCAGCGCAAGCAGGATCTCTCCCACGCGACCCACGCCGGCGCTCCTCGCGGGATCGGCCTGCCCACCGCCACCGGGAGTGTCCTTGCTCATGGTTCGGGACTTCAGGGGTTTCATGGTTCGATTCGGGGGACGGCCTGGGCCGCCTAGTATGCCCCGTTGCCAGCGCGCTGCAGGCGCAGGCCCGCTACGCGCACGGCCGGGGACTTGCCCGGAATGACCGCAGGCAGGTTACCCAGCACCACGATGCCGGCGATACGCGACAGATCCGACGGTCGGCGCACGCGCCGGTCAAGAATCTCGCCGATCAGCATCGCCAGAATCCCCAGAACCAGTCCCGCACCAAGTCCCAATGCCGCGCATATCGCAAGTGCGGGCTTGGTCGATGCATCGGGAACACGAGCCGGGTGCAGCATATGCGCGGGAAATGGCGCACCAATGCCTTCGGCAGAAAGCCGTGCCAGCCGGTCTTCAGCGCGCTCCAGGCTCTGCTGGGCCAGGCGGATTTCGTCGTCGGCCGAAGTGGTGGCGATGACCGCAGGAGCAACTTCGGTCACTGGTACACGGTGCGTCGCGCCTTCCCGACCGTAGGAATGCACGCCGTCCCAGCGCTCACCGGAGGCAGTTGCAATCAAGCCACTGCTATTGGCGGCTACCGGATCGAAGCGGCCAGCGCCGACAGCTTCGCCGGGCATCATGACCGCCACGCCATGCACTGCACCTCCGGCTTCACCGGCCACCGTGTCAGGCAGTACGGTAGCGCCCGACTGGGTTATCGATCTGCTCGAAAGCCGTGACAATTGGGCGAACTGCTCGTCTGCCCTGGAGCCCGCCGCCGCCAGCGCGTTGCCGCCGGTAAGGCGTGCCCGGGCTTCACCCAGACGTGCGCGCAATGAGACCAGGTCTTCGTGCGCGCGCTCCACACCGCTGCGGATGGAATTGGCGCGCAATTCCAGCCGAACTTCGCCCCAGGCCTGGGCATACGCGTTGGCCACCCGCGCCGCAAGCGCGGCGTCGCCCAGGGTTACCGATATCTTCACCAGTCCGCCATCGTCGCTGCCGCTCACCCCAACGCGCTGGGCCACGTATTGCGCCAGGACTTCCAGCGGCGGGCGACCGGCATCGATGCTCTGCAGGTACAAATTGCGCAGGGCAGGTTCCTCGACCAGTCGCTCGTTTTCCACGACACGCTGCGCAACGCGCTCGCTGCGCAAAAGATCCAGATCGCTGCCCAGGGAAGCAGACTGGGCGCCATTGACTGACCGGGCTTCGAACGGACTCGGATCGATGAACAGCGTTGCGACGGCCTTGTAGCTGTCGGGAGCCAGGAGGCCATACGCGACTGCGGCGGCGAGGCAGGACCCGGCCACACCCAGGAGCAGTGCTCCCCGGGAGCGGACAACCGCCAGTATGAGATTGCCGGAAGGTCGCACGAGTATCCTTTGGGGACGGGGCAACGTATCTTGGTGGTGCGTTACTTGAGCGCCGCAATTCCCTTGTCGTCGCCATTTGCCGTAGAAGCCGTTGCAACGGCGGCCGCAGCCGGCGCGCCTGCGGGTTCACCGGCGTATTTGGCAAAGTCGCCCACGTATTCGACCTTGGCGGCGGTGCGCAGCCGATCGACTTCCGTGCGCGCCAGTTCCTGCTGTTTGCGGTTTTCCAGAAATTTCTCGATGACGGGAGCCGCCTTCTTGTCGTCAACGGGTTGCGCCTCGGTGGCCAGGACCTCAAGGGCGCTGGCACGGGTCGCGCCGTCAGGGAACACGATCACCTCGCCGGCCTTGAGTTTCGCAATCTGCGGCAGACGGGTCAGCGGCAATTGCTCAGCCGTGCGCACGCCGCTATCGGCCGCAAACGGGATCTTTTTGTCGCGCAGGTACTCGGCCAGTTGCTGGAGTGATTTCATGCCCGCCGCGGCGCTTTCAATGGCCTTCTCCTGCTCGGCATTGGCTTCTATCGCCAATTCCTGCAGGCGATAGACCTTGCGTTCGGCGAACAGTGCCGGATTGTCGGCGTAGTACTTCCTTATTTCCTGCTCGGTCGGCTTGGCCTGTGGCGATATCACCCGTTGAACATAGGCCTGTGCCAGGATATTGAGGCGGGCCCCTTCCAGGGCGCCCAGGATCTGCGGGTCGCGATCGAGCTTGCGCTCCAGTGCCTGCTGCACCAGCAGTTGCTGGTTTACAAGGCTCGAGAGGATCTGGCGCGTCGCGGGTTCGAGCTTGTCGGGTGTGATGCCCGCCGGAAGGCGCGCCAGTTGTTCGTTGACCTGCTGAACCGTTATCTCGTCGCCATTTATCTTCACCGCCACCTGGGTGGTCTTTGCCGTACCCCCACCACCGCCGCAGCCGCCAAGCAACATAGCCAATACAGCTGCAGCACATGCAGAACCCAGACGCACTTTACTATCGGTCACTCGCATCGCGGTCGATTCCTTTATAAGAACCGTGGAGCCTACCCACCCCGTGTGAAGTTTCCGTGTCATGTAATGGCGTTACAGGTAACGGATGGGTCATGCCGTGCAGTGCGCTTTCACACGGTATCGCGCTGTTGCAGTCGTGCTGCAACCGTGGTTGACGTATGGCGTCGATGCGCGCAATCGTTATCGTCCATTTGCGGAAGCGAGATGCCGCTACGCCGATCGCTCGTCGTTGCCTGCGTCAGCCGGGTGATGGTTTCGTGCTCGGGTATCAAAGGGCTATGGCACTGAATTTTCAGATGATTATGAAATTTTGGTGACCACCCTTTGCTCCGCTATCGGCTACATTTCCGCTGGGCAAGCACGATTGCTGCTCACGGGCGGCGCTTTCACGTTGGCACCGCAATGCAATTTCGCGGCCGGTGGCGTGCCCTGCCCGGCACTGGGACCTATCCCCATGCAGTTTCGTGTTCTGGCCCTTCGCAGCGACGGCTCGGCCCGGCCCATGATGGTCGAGGCCGCGGACCTTGCTGGAGCGCGACGGCGACTTTTCCAGGACGGGCTCACGCCGCTGGAACTCACGCCCGTCAATGCCATGGGCCGCGGGCTGCGCAAGATCTCAAAAAGCGGCGCCGGCCCGTTCGATGTGGACCTCTTTTGCCAGGAACTGTATGCCCTGGTGACCGCCGGCATCTCCATGGGCGAAGCGCTCGAGACACTGGCCAGCAAGGAAGGCCGGGGCACCACCGCTTCAGCAGGCGACAATACTGCAACACTCGCTGGCGCGGCCAACCCAGGATCGGTGCTCGCCAAGCTGCATGCCAGCGTGCGGGAGGGTCTGCCGCTGTCCTCCGCCCTGGCGCAGCACCCGGACGTGTTTCCCTCGGTGCTGTGCGAGTCGCTGCGGGCCGCCGAACGCACCAGCGATTACGGCCCGGCGCTCGAGCGCTTCGTGCGGTACCGCCGGCTCACGCGCGCGGTGCGCGAGAAGCTCCTCGCGGCGTCGATCTATCCGCTGATCCTGCTGGGCGTCAGCACCCTGGTCATGCTGTTCCTGGTGGGATACGTGGTTCCGCGCTTTGCCGACGTCTACGCCGACATGGGCGACAAATTGCCCACCGCGTCCCGGGTACTGCTCTGGGTGGGCAGCGGCATCAGCGCGCAACCGTGGATCACGGCACTGGGGCTGGCAGCATCGGTTGCGATGATCATCGCCGCGGTGCGCAGCGCGGGCTTTCGGGCGGGCATCATGGCCTTGATGCAGCGCATTCCCAGGCTGCGCGAGGTCCTTGTCGCCGCGGAGTTTTCGCGGCTTTATCGGACGCTGGCGCTGCTGCTGCACGGCGGCATCCCCATGGTCGCCTCCTTGCAGGTGGCTCGCGGCCTGCTGCCGCTGCATCTGGCCCGGCGCCTGGACCTGGCCGAGCGCGCGATCAGCGAGGGGCGCAGCTTCTCGGACAGCCTGCGCGAGCAGGGGTTGTCCACCGCGGTGGCCGACCGCTTCTTCCGCGTGGGCGAGGGCAGCGGCAAGCTTGCCGAGATGATCGATCGCGCCGCCGACTTCCACGAGGAAGAAGTGGCGCGCGGCGCAGACTGGCTGGGGCGCGTGATCGGCCCGTTCCTCATGTTGATCATGGGCCTCGTGATCGGCATGGTGGTGGTGCTCATGTACATGCCGATCTTCTCCCTGGCCGAGGCGATCCAGTAGATGCGCGCCGATGCAGCACCCCGCGGCAAGGGCAATACCGCGGCCGCCCCCCGAACCGCGGCGCCGGACGTCGGCGACTTTGCCACGCTGTCGGTGCAGGCGCGGCGCAATGGCATCGAGTTTGGCGCTGCGCTCGCTCAGGCATTTCAATGCGACGCCTACGTGGCCCTGGCCGCCTGTGCGCGGGCGCTGCGCATGCGCTATCTGGACAGCAGCGGCCTGCAGGCGCTCACGCCGGTCTTTGAAGGCATCAGCTATCCGGAGGCCGACAAGCGCAACGTGGTCATCGGTCGCGATGCCGCCGGGCGCCTGTGGTGCGTGCTCGACGACCCCTTCGACCAGGCACGCATCGATTGGGCCGAGAGCCGCGTGGGCGCGCCCTTCACGTTCGCTTTGGCCGTACTGGAGGAAATCCGCGCTTTTCTCAAGACGCACGAATCGTCGATGCGTGCCATCGAAACCGCCCTGCCCGGCGTCGGCGGCGACGGCGTCGCGCGCCACCACACGGCCGAGGACCTGTCGATCCGTCGCATCTCGGAGGACGCCAGTCCGGTGGTGCGCATCGTCAATTCCCTTCTCTACGACGCGCTCAAGGCCGAGGCGAGCGACATCCACCTGGAAAGCGACGCCACGGGCATGGCCATCAAGTACCGGATCGATGGCGTGCTCGACTCGGCAGGCCGCATCGACGACATTGCCAGTGCCGAGCAGGCCGTCTCGCGCATCAAGGTGCTGGCCGAGCTCGATATCGCAGAAAAGCGGGTTCCCCAGGATGGCCGCTTCCAGGTGCGCATCGACGGACGCGACATCGACCTGCGCATCTCCATCATGCCGGCCGTGCACGGCGAAGACGCGGTGGTGCGCGTTCTTGACAAGCAGCGGCTGGCCGACGAGCACAAGGCGCTCAGCTTCGAATCGCTGGGCTTTGATCCGGACACCATCAAGACGCTGCGCGCACTGTCGCGCCTGCCTTATGGGCTGCTGCTGGCCACAGGCCCTACGGGCAGCGGGAAGACGACCACGTTGTACGCGGCACTTTCCGAGGTCAATACCGGCAAGGACAAGATCGTCACCATCGAGGACCCGGTCGAATATCAGCTGCCCGGCGTGGTGCAGATACCCGTCAACGAAAAGCGCGGCCTGACCTTCTCGCGGGGGCTGCGCTCCGTTCTGCGCCACGATCCGGACAAGATCATGGTTGGGGAAATCCGCGACGGCGAGACGGCGCAGATCGCCGTGCAGGCCGCCCTCACCGGCCACCTGGTGTTCACGTCCGTGCACGCCAACAGCGTGTTCGACGTGATCGGCCGCATGCTGCACATCGGCGTGGACCCGTTCAATCTGGTGGCCGCCCTCAACGGCGTGGTGGCTCAGCGGCTCGTGCGGCTGAACTGCCCGCACTGCCTGGTGGCCGATTCGGTGGTTCTTTCCGGCCGTCCGGTGCCGGAACGGCAGATCCTGGCCGGTCATCGCCTGCTGCGCGGCCGCGGCTGCGGCCAGTGCCGCGGCACCGGGTACCGCGGCCGCCGTGCCATCGCCGAAATCCTGGTGCTGGACGATGAACTGCGCGAAACGATCGGCGTGCGCTCCTCGATGAATGCGGTCAAGCGCGCCGCGCGCGAGCGCGGCATGCGTTCGATCCGGCGGGTCGGACTCGACCTCGCGGTGCAGGGCCTGACCACGCTCGACGAACTCGATCGCATGACCTTTGCCGAGAACGACCATGTCGCGTGAAGCGCCCGCGCCGGGACCTCGCTAGCGTGGGCGCGCGAATCTTCGGCGGGCGGCGCACATCCGCACTGATGCACGTGGGGATGAGCGAGGTTAGCCTTCGCGGCACGCCCGGCTTTCCTGGCGGGGGCGTGCTCGCAAAATATCCTGTCGAGGGCGCGGGCATCGAGGCCGCGTGCGGCGCGGCGCGCACCCTGCTGGCCGGCCACGACAAGACACCGATCGACACACATCTGGCTTGCGGCTGGAGCCGCCTGCTGCTTTTGCCCTGGATGGACCAGCTCACCAGCGAGCAACGTTGGGAGACGTATGCCCAAGCCCGTTTCGAGCAGGTTTACGGCGACGGCTCGGATACGTGGGAAATCCGTGTGGCACGCAACGCCCCGGGGCAGGACCGGCTGGCCGCGGCTTGGCCACGGGCATTACGGGAGACGTTGGCAAGCCATCGCAATGTGCGCAGCGCGCGGGTCGGATTGCTCGAGCACATGGGCGTACTGCTGGCCCACGAGCCGCAGTTTTCGGGTTGCCTGACCGAGATCGAGGCCGATGGCGCCGGATTCGTGTTGCTGGTCAACGGCCGGCCGCGGCGCGTGCGCTGGTCTCGGTTCGATGACGACGAAGGCCTGAGCGCGGCGGTTCGCTCGGAATGGGCCAGCGTCCTTGCCGCCGAGCCGCGCGGGCCCGCCGCCGAAGTTGGCCTGGCGCTTACGCCCCCGGTACCTGAAGGCGGATCCGCTCGGGCCGCAACGGTGGGCGCGCTCGCGACGGGCCTGGGGTTTTCTCGCGCATTTTCCTTACCGGAATGGCCATAAGTCGCTGATAATGCGCTCTTATTGGTCTTGACCGTACAATTGAAAGCTACCCGGTGCCCTGAGGGCACCCCATGATGTCGCCATGCCCGAATTCCCACCGTTGCTGACGCGGCTACTTCGCCTGCGGCCTTATGAAGTCGAATTGCTTCGCCCGCGGCAGCGTGTCGCCCCGCTTTCGTGGTTGCTTCTGGCCGCTGGCGCGCTTGCGCTCGCCGCAGCCGCGGTGGTCTGTCTACCGGTCTGGAGCAGTCGCGGTACGCTCGCAGCCGATGCTGCGCGGCTGCAAGCCGAGGTCGATCACCTGGCGTCTTCTGGTACGGGCCTGCGCAGTCGCGCGGGCACCAAGGCGGGTGATCGGGAGGCGCTGTCGGAGGCCGCAGTGATCGTGGCCGAGGCCCGTCGTCCCTGGCACGGGCTGTTCGATCAACTCGAGGCGGCGCAACGCAGCGGTCATACGGGCGTGCACCTCGTGCAATTGGGCGTCGATCCGCGCTTTGCCAGCCTGCAACTGGTGGCCGAGGGCCGTGACCTGGGCGAACTGGTGCGATTTTCCCAGCAGCTTGCCGGTAATGGACCGGTACGGACCATGTCCCTCACGCATCACGAATGGCGCGATACGCTGGGCGCGCACGTGGTGACAGCTTCGCTGCAGGGGGAACTCGATGGCGCCGCGCCAACGGTCATTGAAACCGTTGCAGCGCCATCGGGAGGCAAGCCATGATCGCCGGGGCGCTTGCGCTGCCGCGTGCCCGTTTCGTTGCAGCACAACTGGGATGGGTAGGCTGGGCCGGCATCGTAGCCATCCTGCTAGGCCTATTGGGCGCCGTGTTGCTGGCGCCGCATCTGGAACGGAGCAACGTAGAAACGGCATCCGCGATCGATGCCCTGCAGCGGCAGCTGGCACATTTGCGCGACCCCAATACCGTGCGCGCTTCACGCGATCCACTTGGGGTACTCGTATCCAGCCTGCCGCCAGCCAGCGAGGTCGCGGATTTTGTCGCGGCCATACAACAGCGTGCCGAGGCGGGCGCCGTGCAGATTGACCGCACGGAATATCGCGTACAACCGATCCTGGGCCACTCGGCGCAGCGTTATCGCCTGAGTTTTCCGGCAAATGCGGATTATCTGCATCTGCGGCTTTGGCTTGAAACGCTGCTCCACGACTACTCCAACCTCATCCTGGACGAACTGAGCTTGCGCCGGGCTGTCGACGGGGGTGAAGAACTCGAAGCCCACGTCAGTGTGAGTTTTCTCGTACGAGACAGCAAGTGAATGGGGCCACTGTTGTTACTTCCGCAGGCGGTATGCACATGTCCGCCAAGCTGAGCCGCCGCAACCTGGTACTGGGCGGCGTGTTGCTCGCCACCCTGGCGATCTCCGCCTGGACGCTGCTTTCCGGATCCGATGAGGCGTTGGTGGAACCCGTGGCGCGGTCGGTCAAGGGTGCTGCAGCCGGGCCAAGCATTGCGCGCCTCGCACAGAGTGCGGCGGCCACCGGCGCACCAACCGGGGAATTGGCGCTCGGACAGCGGCCCGCGGCGCCCACGGATGCGAGCAACCTTTTTTCCGCCTACAGCTATCAAGCCCAGGCGCCGGCTACGGTTGCACAGGCGCCCCAGAAACCGCACGCCCCGCCACTGCCGTTTACCTATACCGGCCACCTCGAGATCGACGGCCTTGCCACCTATCTGCTGATGCAGGGTGACGCACCCCTCAGCGTGGTCGTCGGCGCAAAGGTCGGAGACTTCACGCTCGTCGAGGCCCGTGACGGCGCTCTGCTGTTCTTGCACGAGCCGACGGGAGAGCGCGTCCTCATGCCGACGGCCGCGGCGGCGAAGTGATGTCAAAACCGCGGATCCGATTTTGCGATGCACTGGCTGGATTGACATCAGCATCCTCGTGGCGTGCTGCTGCCCGACGGCTTGAATTCGGCAACGCCACGGCGAGCGTGTTGCGCGCACGCGCCGTTCTGCTTGGCCTGCTGCTGGTCCTGGGATTGGCGGCCTGCGCAACGTCCCCGGAGCGGGAAGGCCAGAAGCTGTGGAGCGAGGGACACTTCGAGGAAGCCGTGGTGCTGCTGCGTGATGCCTCCAACAAGGATCCGTCCGACCGCAGCCTGATGGCGGCCTACCACCGGCGGCGCGATCTTGCCCTCTCGCAGATGTCGATTGCGGCCGACAGTGCCCTGACGGCGCGGCACCTCGACGAGGCCCAGGGGCTGTACGAGCGCGCCCTTCAATTGGACCCGAACTGGCAGCGCGCAAAGGACGGACTGGAACGGGTCGCATTGACGCGGCGCGTCGATCTCTACCTGAGCGATGCGACCAAGTGGGCCGATGAAGGACGCCTGGCGGCGGCCGAGGGCCGGGTGCGCCAGGTGCTGGCGGCGGACCCGTTGAACCGCGCGGCCAAGCGCCTGCTGCAACAACTGCGCGAACGCCAGCAGGAATCGGCTGGCGTTCCCAATGTCCTCAAGAGCGCCCTTTCCCGCCCCGTGAGCGTGGAGTTTCGCGAAACGCCGATCCGCGCCGTCTTCGAGGTGCTGTCGCACGCCGCCGGCCTGAATTTCGTATTTGACAAGGACGTGCGCACGGATACCAAGATCACGATCTTCATCCGCAACAATCCGGTAGAAGACGTGCTGCACGTGCTGCTCAGCACCAACGGCCTCGACAGCAAGGTGCTCAACGAAAACACGCTGCTCATCTACGCCAATACGCCGGCCAAGAACAAGGAATATCAGGAACTCGTGGTACGGACCTTTTACCTCGTGAATGCCGATGCCAAGCTGGTCGAAAGCATGCTCAAGTCGATGGCGCACATCAAGGACACCTTCATCGACGAGAAGCTCAACATGATCGTGGTGCGTGATACACCCCAGGCGGTGCGACTGGCCGAGCACATGGTCGATTCCGTCGACATTGCCGAGGCCGAAGTCATGCTCGAACTCGAGGTCGTGGAGCTGAGCCGCACGCGCGCGATCAACCTCGGGATACAGCTGCCCAGCAACATCCAGCGCGAGTCGCTGGCGCCGGTCGGCACGGCCACGGGAACTACCGCCGGTGCAGCCAGCGCGGGACGCATACTCACCAGCCAGATTGGCAGCCTGGTGACCACGATTCCCAATCCGCTGCTGCTTGCCAATCTCTACGCGCAGGATACCGACGCCAATCTGCTGGCCAATCCGCGCATTCGCGTCAAGAGCAAGGAGAAGGCCAAGGTTCTCATCGGCGAGAAGCTGCCGGTCTTCACCAGCACGGCCGTGCAAAACGCCGGGGTGGCATCCTCGGTTTCGTACATCGACGTGGGGCTCAAACTGGAGGTCGAGCCGCAGGTCTACCTCGACGACGAGGTTGGAATCAAGGTCAACCTCGAGGTCAACTCCAATTTGGGAGCGGTGACCCAGGGTTCGGGCACGGCCAACCAGACGACGGCCTACCAGGTGGGCACGCGCAGCGCGCAAACCACCCTGCGCCTGCACGATGGCGAGACCCAGGTGCTGGCCGGGCTCATCAATGACAACGAAAGCGCCTCCTGGAGCAAGGTTCCCGGCTTGAGCGATATACCGGGCATCGGCCGCATCTTCAGCAATGACAACGGCACGCACGAAAAGACCGAGATCGTGCTTCTCGTGACGCCGCGCATCCTGCGCAATCTTGCAACCCCGGAAGGCGGGCACGTCCTGCTGCCCGCCGGAACCGAATCCATGGTGGGCGCTCGGCCACTGACCATAGGCCCGACGGCGCCGGGGTCGATGTCGGTCCGCGGCGGTGATTCGAATCCTCATGTTCCGCAGAGAGGGCGGCCCGGGGATGTTGCAGCACCGGCGCCGGCACCCATGCCGGAACCGGAACCGGCACCAGCGCCGCCTCCGCCACCCGCAACGGCGCCAGCGGCTCCGGAAACCAGATGATGTCGATTCGTACCGGCCCACCGCGCCGCCGGGCCGGTTTCACGCTGCTTGAACTGGTCATCGCCATCGCCATCCTGTCGATACTCGTGGTGATGGCCGTTCCCGTGGTTCGGCTGGAGATACAGCGGCAGAAGGAGGCGGAACTGCGCCAGGACCTGCGCGAACTGCGCAGTGCCATCGATGCCTACAAGCGCGCGGGCGACGAAGGTCATATTCTTCGCCGCGCCGACGCATCCGGATACCCGCCGCGCCTGGAAGACCTGTTGCGTGGCACCGCCGACGCCAAGGATGTGCATGCACGCGCAATCTATTTCCTGCGCCGCATTCCGCGTGACCCTTTCAATGACAATCCGAATCTGTCGCCCGCCGAAACCTGGGGCAAGCGCAGCTATGCAAGCCCGCCCGACGCGCCGGCCGAGGGTGACGACGTCTTTGATGTCTACTCCCTGGCCGAGGGCATCGGCATCAACGGCGTGCCCTACCGGGAATGGTGATGGCGGGGCGGCCAGGCATCTACAGGCGTGGCGCTCGGCGCGGCTTTACGCTCATCGAGTTGCTGGTTGTCCTGGCGATACTGGCGCTTTTGCTGACGATTGCCACGCCGCGGTATATCCAGCACGTCGAGCGCGCCCGCGAGGCAACGCTGCGCTCCTCGCTCAAGGTCATGCGCGAGGCCATCGATAAATTCCGCGGCGACCAGGGGCGGCTGCCCGCCAGCCTCGACGAACTTGTCGATCGTAGTTACCTCAAGGCCGTCCCCATAGACCCGATCACCGACAAGCGCGATACCTGGGTGGTACTAACAGAAGCGGAAATTGCGGCCACCACCCCTTGGGACGGATCCTCCGGCAACGCGGCGAGCCGAACGCGCCCGCCGCCCTCCCCGGGCGTCGCCGACGTGCACAGCGGCGCCGCGGGCAAAGGCGACGATGGCACGCTCTTTCGGGATTGGTGAAGCGGCGTCGCAGCGTCCCGGCACCCTGGGGGATGTGACGATGTGGCAACGCGCAAATTGGCGCGTAACACGCACGCCATATCGTTGTGCGTCAATCGTCGGATGATGAATTTGACGCAGCCAGACCGCGACCCTTCGGGTCTTCCGGACGCAGTGCGCCATGGCGCCTTGCCTGGCCGAGGGTGGTGGCTATGCGCGCGCATTTGCGTTGCACGGCGCGCGTTTGGGGCGTCGGCGATTGCTGCCGGCATTCTTGCCGCAACCGCTGCGATTGCAATGACACCCGAGGACGACGTACTTTTGGCGGCCGTGCGCGCCGGCAACATGCCCTTGTTCCGCGACATGGTCAAGGCGGGTGCAAACGTCAATGCCGCCGACGCCACGGGCAATACCGTACTGGTATTTGCGGCGCTCAGCGACCATGACGACATGGTCCGGGAGGTTCTCACCCACACGATCGACCTCGATGGCCGTGGCAGCCTGGGCATGACGGCGCTGGGAATTGCCACCGCACATAACGCCCCGGGCACGGTTTATCGCCTTTTGAAGGCGGGCGCCAATCCCGATATCCCCGATGCCAGCGGCATCACCCCCCTGGCGAGCGCATTGCGACTGAACCGGGGAACGCTGGCCGAACACCTGCTGACAGCCAAGGCAAATCCGAATATTGCCGACCAGGACGGCATTACGCCGCTACATATCGTTGCCGAAAGAGGCGATGCAGCAATGACGGTGCGCTTGCTTCTGGCAGGAGCGGACCCCAACGTGCTCGACCGCGAGCACCGATCGCCGCTTTTCCTGGCACTTTTCAACAAGCACCGCGACGTGGCTGAAGCTCTGGTCCGCCGGCCGCAAACCAATCTTGCACTGGTAAGCCAGGGCTACCCGCCCGTCTTCTGGGCCCGCCAGATGGGCTTCGAGGACATCGCCTGGTCCATCTCGGCACGACTGCGCAAGGGTTAATCGGCGCTCGTGCGCTGAGTTGGCGCCAGAAGCGGTACCATCCTGGCGGCGTGACGGCCCCAGGCCAGTTCTCCGGGGACTGCGGCGCAATCGAACCTTCAGGGAGATCCACATGACCAGCCTATTCGCCTTTTCCGGCAAATCCCAGCGCGTTCTGGGGCTGCTGTCCCGAGCAATACCCATGATTGCCATGACGACGCTCGCCACCGCGGCGCACGCCGACCAGGACGTGCAGTCCAGCGATGGCGCCTGGAAACTGCATGCCAAGGTGCTCGATACATTGGGCGTGAAAAAAGCCGGTGAAGCCGTCATCGACATCACGCCCGCCGCCGGCGGCAAGGGCTGCCCCACTGTTAGCAGCGTGGTGTTTGAAATGCCCGCGCACGGCCACGGCGGTGACAAGGATCCGAAGTCCATGGCCATGGGATCCTGCACGGTGCACGTCTCGGACCTGGAGCCTTCCATGGGTGGCGCCTGGCGCCTGCGGCTGGTGCTCAAGAGCGGAGACAAGACCAGTACGGCCGATTTCGCGATAGCGGCGAAGTGACCAAATGGCTGGGGGTCAGCGCGGCGCCTCCGCCGCCCCCAGCCAGACTGCAACAAAAATCACCGCAACACCCAGCACCAGTTCGATTGCCAGGCTCCTGCGCAATCCATCCCGGGCACCGGCTTGGACGAAGCTATCGTCATTGCCCAGCCGCGGCGTGTACACGTTGCGATTGGCAATCGCTGCCAGCCCCATCAGTCCCACGAGAAACAGCTTGGCCAGCAGTATCTGGCCGTAATCGGTGCCCAGCAGAACCGGCAGGCTGCCCGTCCGGCTCCAGGCAGTGAGCCCGCCACTGGCGATCACAACAACAACGAGGAAAACGCCGTAGCGCGAGAAAAGGCGCAGCACCTTGACCAGATCCGCGGCGGCCAGACGGCCCGCCAATACCCACAGCGCGGGCAAGGCGCCCACCCAGGCGCCGGCGGCAAGCAGGTGCACGGCCAGTATCAAGCGCAGCGCAGAACCGGCCATACCGCTGCCGCTGGCCGCGTGTCCGAGCAGGGCAAGGCTGGCGAGGCCGGCGACCACCAGAAAGTAGACCGCACGCCCGATCGACAGCAAGGGTGCCACGGTGGCCAACGCCGCCGCCACGATGCAGGCTTCCCGCATCAGCCACGTGCGGCCAAAGGTGGTCTGCATGAGCACCACGGCAACCTGGTCCGGATCCCACGCAGCTCCGGGGCCCTCGCCCAATACCCCGGACTTGAGCCAGGGCCACAGGGCACCGCTCAGGAGCGCCACCGCGCCGCATACCTGCAAAAACCGTATTTCGCCGCTGCCCTGCCCTGCACCCAGCACGCGGCGCAGCGAGAGCGCGCCAAACCATGCCATCAGTGCGGCAGCGTGTATGGCCGTGCACAGGTTGAGCAGCAGGTCCATGGCATTTCAGCGGCGCGTCCGCCGCTCACGCAGCCTCTGCGAGCGCACCCGCCGAAAACGCAACGGCAAGCGCGCCAAATCCGGCTCAGCGCGACGACAGAAACGAATAGCTGCCGCTCATCTTGTGCCCGTCGGCGGCCACCACGGACCAGAGCACTTTATAGGGGCCGGGCGCCAGCTTCTCGTAAAGATGCACGACCAGCACCTTGGGGTCGGCCTTGTCGGGCTCGGCGCCCGGCTCGGTCACGGTGCGCTCCTCGGCAGTCTGCAGGCGTATGGACGACAGCCTGGGCTCCACGGCCTCGCTGAAGGTCAGGCGGATCTCCTGGATGTCGGCGGACTTGCTGTCGGCAGCCGGTTGCGCTTTTTCGAGATGGGCATGCGCAGCGGCACCCGTGGCCACGGCGCAAAGCCCCAAGGTCATCAACAACCTGCTTGCTGGGTGCATCTTGTTTTCCTTTCGAGGTCAACCGGCGGATCGCGCGGGATCATTCGTGGGTCGCTCTCTGTTCGTGCCGTGCAATCAGCGCGTGCCACGCTGCAGCAAGCGGTGTCGGACGGACGGCTCTCACGGGAAAGTGTAATACTTGGGCCCCATTACCCATTGCATACGCTTGCGTACCCTCTATAACCATGAGTTCGGCACCGGTTTCACCCATTTTCCTGCAGGCGCGTGTTCCGGTATCGGGCACCGCGACAGATTCCCATTCGGATGTCGGCCCTACCGGCCCGTGGCCGCAAGACGCGGTGGAAGCCCTCTTCGACCTTCCGTTCAGCGACCTGCTGTTCCGTGCGCAGCAGGTGCATCGCGAGCACTTCGACCCCAACGCCGTGCAACTCTCCACCCTGTTGTCGATCAAGACGGGCGGCTGCAGCGAGGACTGCGCCTATTGCTCGCAGTCCAGCCACCATGCATCCGATCTCAAGGCGGGCAAGATGCTGGCCGTGGACGAAGTGGTGCAAGCCGCGCGCGCCGCCCGCGAATCGGGCGCCAGCCGCTTCTGCATGGGCGCCGCCTGGCGCAGCCCGCAGGAGCGCCATATCGATGCGCTGGTGGAAATGGTGCGGGCCGTCAAGGATCTGGGCATGGAGACCTGCATGACCCTGGGCATGCTCGAGCCGCAGCAGGCCCGCGCGCTCAAGGAAGCGGGGCTGGACTACTACAACCACAATCTGGATACCGATCCGGAGTTCTACGGCAGCGTGATCACCACCCGCACGTATGAAGATCGGCTCAGCACACTGCGCAACGTTCGCGAGGCCGGCATGAAGGTGTGCTGCGGCGGCATCCTGGGCATGGGCGAGTCGCGGCGGCACCGCGCAGGGCTTATCGCGCAGCTGGCCAATCTCGACCCTTACCCCGAATCAGTGCCCATCAACCAGCTGGTCCCCATCGAGGGAACTCCGCTGGCCGGGACCCCGGCGCTCGATCCCATCGAGTTCGTGCGCACCATCGCCGTGGCCCGCATCACCATGCCGCGCGCCATGGTGCGCCTGTCGGCCGGGCGCGAGCAGATGGGCGAGGCGGTACAGGCGCTGGCGTTCCTGGCGGGCGCCAATTCCATCTTCTATGGTGACCGGTTGCTCACCACGGACAATGCGCAGACCCAGGCGGATCGGGAATTGCTGGGGAAGTTGGGGATGCATGCGGCGCCGTGAAGCGGGCACCCTCACCCCCGGCCCCTCTCCCATAGGGAGAGGGGAGGCTTATGGCCTTCCCCATCGCCGCCAACCCAAAACGGCCATCGCGATGAATCCCGAATAAAGCGCCGCAGTCGGCGCCAGGTCGCGCGACCAGTACATTCCGACGTACACCACGTCGACGGCAATCCACATCAGCCAGCTGGCGCGGATCATGCGCGCCATCCAGTACTGCGCGACCAGGCTCAGGGCCGTGAGCGCGGCATCGAGCCACGGTAATGCCGCGTCGGTAAAGCGGGCCATGGCGGCACCAAGCGCGACCGCGCCGATGACGGCCAACCCCAGCGGCAAGCAGATTTCTGCGGTATGGGCCGCGCGCACCGCAGGCAGCGGTCCGTCCTTCGGCAGCCTGCGCCACTGCCACCAGCCATAGATCTCCAGGGCCGCGTAGATTGCCTGCAGCAGCGCATCCGAATACAACCGCGCACCGATGAAGATCCAGCCGTAGACCAGGACGGATGCCAGCCCGGCGGGCCAGCACAGCGGATTGCGGGCCGTGGTGAGCCAGACCGCGGCGATGCTCAAGGCGATGGCGCAGCCCTCTATCGGATCGACAGCCATCAAATGCCAGTTCCGGCCCGCGCGGCCGCGGCGGCCAGGCAGGCCCGCACGGCATCCACATAGGCCTGTCCATGCGGCCCCGCGAACCACGCGATATGTCCCAGCAGGAATCGCGGATAGGCCAGCGCCGCGTTGGCGTCGTTGCCCAGCACGCCGTGGAAGTAGTCCACTTCCGAGAGCGCGTACTCCACATGCGCCAGGGACAGCAGCAAGGGCAGCGCCGCGCGCTCGGCTACTGTGAGCGGACGCACCTTGTCATATCCGGCGATCAGCGCCCCCGCCAGCGCCGCGCGGCCCAGGTCGGCGCCCGGTTCCAGCCAGGCTACCGTATTGCGCTCCAGCGCCGTTGCCAGATCGGCCACAGCCCAGCCCAGGTTGCACAAGCCAAAATCGATTGCCGCGACGACGCTGCGGAAAGGGCCTTCATCCGACCAGAAGAGATTGGAAGCATGCCAGTCGTTGTGCACCCACAGGGGTTCGAGGGCGGGCAGCAAGTCAACGAGTGGCGCGTGGACGGCCTCCAGCGCTTCGAGTAGCGGCTGCATGCCACCGGTCGCATCCAGGTAGGCCGCCACCGCCGGCCGCTGCGCGAGAAATTGCGCGAGGCCGTCCGCAAGGCCGACGCGGCCGATGATGTCGATACCCGCCAGCAGCGGGCGCGGTGGGCGGGGCGGGGCCATGTAGCCACGGGCGGCACGGTGCAGGCGGGCCAGTGCAGCGCCCATCGCGTGCGCGTCGCCTTCGCTGCGCACCGGCACCCAGGAATGCATGTCCCGATACGCATCTGCACCGGCCACCGGTGCGTGCACTTCATAGATCCGGTCCCCCAAAGCGGTTGCCGTTTCCTGGTCGCGGTTCTGGTGGACCAGCGGAACGCCGTAGCGCTGCGCGCGCAGGTGCGCAATGAAGCGGTGCTCCTCCAAAAGTGCGCAAGCATCGCGCACCCGCACGTCGTGTCGCTTGACGAAAACTTCTCCCTGGGCCGTCAGCACGCGCGCTGCCGCCGAGAATGGACGCGGGCTGTGCCAGATGATCCGCAGCGGCCCATCCAGCGCCGCGTAGCGCGGCGCAAGGGCCCGCACCTCGGCCAGCGTCAGCGGCGGCCAGTCGGGCTCGGCGAGCCCGGCGTCCATGCCATGGGCCAGCGGCGGAGGAAGGTCCGCGCTCGTCGGCTGGGTCATGCGAGGGGGATCATGCGAGTGGCCATGTGACGGGGATCACGCGAGGGGAGCATGCAAGGGGATCATGCGAAGCGTTCATGGTTCGGTGGTGGACTTTACACTGGTGACTCGCGCAATTCGCGCGCTTTACTCGCGCGCCCCGCGCGGTTTGCCAGGAGCCGGCCCGTCGCCGGATTGCCATGACCTCCACGCTCGAGCAGGAAGCACTGACCTACGACGCTGCCGGCCAGCCCTGCTCTGCCCGCTATGCTGACCGCTACGCCAGCCGCGCCGGCGCACTTGGCCAGGCCTGCCACGTTTTCCTCGCGGGCAATGGACTGCCACGGCGCTGGGCCGGCCGGCGCCAGTTCGTCATCGTCGAGACCGGGTTTGGCCTGGGCAACAATTTCCTTGCCTGCTGGCGGGCCTGGCGCGACGACCCGGCACGGCCCGGGCAACTGCATTTCGTCTCCGTGGAAAAGCATCCGCTGCGGCCGCAGGATCTTGCGCAGCCCGCGGGCGCCGGCAGCGCTGCGCAAACCGGTGATGACGCCCTGCAGGAACTGCGCGCCGCCCTCGTCGCGCAATGGCCCTTGCCGCTGGCCGGACTGCATCGCCTGCGCTTCGAATCGGGCCGCGTGCTGTTGACCCTGGCGCTGGGCGATGCACGCGAACTCGTGCCACAAATGGCCCTGGGAGCCGACGCGTTCTTCCTCGACGGCTTCGCGCCCGAGCGCAATCCCCAGATGTGGGAACCGGGCCTGCTGCGCGCCCTGGCGCGGCTCGCCCGGCCCGACGCCACGGTGGCAACGTACTCGGTGGCCGGCGCGGTGCGCGAGGCATTGGTTGGCAATGGCTTTGCAGTAATGCGCCAGCCGGGATTCGGCGTCAAGCGCCATATGCTGACCGGGCAGTTTGCGCCGCGCTGGAAGGTGCGCCGCCGCGAGCCGCCGGCCAGCTATGCCGGGGAGCGTCGGGCCGTGATCGTTGGCGCCGGTCTGGCCGGGTGCGCAACGGCGCTGGCGCTGGTGCGGCGCGGCTGGCACGTCAGCCTGCTGGACCGCGGTACCGGTGCGGCAGCCGGCGCGTCGGGCCTTCCGGCCGGCCTGATGGTTCCGCTGCTCAGCGCCGACGACAACCTGGCCTCGCGCCTGTCGCGGGCCGCCCATGGCTACGCGCTGCGGGCGCTGGAGGACGCGCAGTCGCGTGGCGACGGGGCGGTATCGCGCACCTGCGGCGTGTTCCAGCAGGCGCTCGACGATGCCGACGAGGAGACCCTGCGCGTGCGCCTGCAGCGCCAGGACTGGCCGCGCGACTTCGCCCGATTTGAGGAAGCCGGCACCGCCGCGGCGCTCCTGGGCATGCGCCCGCGCCGGGGCGGCATCTGGTTCGCCGGCGGCGCCGTTGTGCATGGCGGCCGATGGTGTGCCGCCATGCTCGCCCAGGCGCAGGCGGCGGCGCCGGCGTCGAACGGCGCGCTTGAACTGCATTGGGACTGTGAAATTTCACGCATCCACCGCGAGGGCGGCGCATGGCAGGTCCAGGATCCCGCGGGACGTATACAGGGAGCGCCCGTGCTGGTACTGGCCAATGCGGCCGGCATCGCAAGGCTGCTGACGCTGGCGCACCTGCCGATGCAGACGCTGGCCGGTGAACTCACCCTCATGGGGGCGTCGGCGCTTCGCTGCCTGCATGCCGGCCTGGGTGGCGACGGCTACGTCATACCTCCGCTCCTTGGAACCGCCGCGGCGGGCGCTACGTATGAAGCGGCGGAGCCGGCCTCGATGGCCACGCCGGGCAGGCTTTCAGCCGAAACGGGCGCACTGGCTACAAGCGGCAGATCGCCATTTGACGCCACAGCGATGGCTAAATCCGGTAGAGCGCCATTTGACGCAAGGTTGCTGGCTGTACCGGACAAGCGGCAGTTCGACGCCACGGCGGCCAACCTGCAGCGCCTGCAGCAATTGCTGGCCGAGGCGCCGGCCGTGGAAGTGCGGGGCGCCTTTCGTGCGGACCGCTGTGTCTCGCCCGACCGCCTGCCCGTGGTCGGCGCCCTGTGCGATGAGTCCCGCGTGCTGGGCCGGCCGCGCGATTATGCCGGCGCCCATCTGGCCGACCTGCCGCGGCAGCCCGGCCTGTACTGCCTTGCGGCGCTGGGATCGCGCGGGCTGACGCTGGCACCGTTGCTGGGTGAACTGCTTGCATCGACGATCACCGGCGAGCCCGCGCCCGTTGAAGCGCCGCTATGCGGCGCGGTGGACCCCGCCCGCTACCTGCTGCGCCACCTGCGCGCAGCGCCGGACGCTGCCGCGTGACCGTTTTGGGCCGGTAAAAGGCAAATCCGTCGCAAGGCAGACGGGATGCTTGGGATAAAATCGCTCCACTCTAACTTGAACGGAGCACCTTCGTGGGTAGAGAGCGCAACAGGGAACGTCCGCCCAGCCGGGGGGTGCAGGTGGTCCGCCCCGACTGGAACCTCAAGGGCGTGGTCGAGGCACTGCGCGTATCCCGCGAAGTCAAGCACAGCGTGCGTCACCTGGGCAAGGTTCGCGAACTGCCCTCGATGGAAACCATTGCCGACGTTGTCGAGGATCTTCGCGCGGCGCTGTTTCCCACGCATTTTGGCAGCGCCGACCTCACCGATGACAGCATCGACTACTTCGTGGGTGACACCCTGAACGTGGCGCTCACGCAACTCTCCGAGCAGGTTCGCCGGGGGCTGCTGTTCGACAACACCCCGCCGGACGAAATCGCGGTACAGGCACGCGACGCCGATCCGGCCGTGCGGGCCGCGCAGATCACGCGCAGTTTTGCAGAGCAGTTGCCGGATATCCGCGCGCGCATCGTCAGCGACCTGCACGCGGCCTTTGAGGGCGATCCGGCAGCCACCAGCGTGTCGGAGATCCTGCTGTGCTATCCGGGCATCAAGGCCATCATGCTGTACCGCTTCGCCCATGCCCTGTATGAGCAGGGTGCGCAGCTCATTGCCAGGCTCATCTCGGAAATCGCACATGCCCGCACCGGCTGCGAAATCCACCCCGGTGCGCGCATCGGCGCCAGTTTTTTCATTGATCACGGCACGGGCGTCGTCATCGGCGGAACGTCCATCGTGGGCGAGCGGGTGCGGCTGTACCAGGGCGTGACCCTGGGCGCCAAGAGCTTCCCGGCGGACGCCGACGGCAAGCTGATCAAGGGCGTGCCGCGCCACCCCATCGTGGAGGACGATGTCGTCATCTACGCCGGCGCCACGATCCTGGGCCGCATCACGGTGGGGCGCGGCTCAACCATAGGCGGCAACGTCTGGCTCACGCACAGCATCGAGCCCAACAGCAATCTGAGCCAAGCGCAGATGCGAACCTCGTAGGGCGGGTGCCCGGGCGCCGTGCGCGCGGTGCGGTATTGAAAAGTTTGCGCGGCGCCATGCGCAGATGCCTGCCTAGTATGACCGGCTCCCAAACGCCGTACTCCGGCGCGCGCTTAAAGCTCGCGCGGAATCTGCCGCGCCACCACCGCGCCCAGGTTTGCCTCTATCCACGGGCGGGCACCGAAGCGCGCGCGAAATTCCGTCACCACCACCATGTGCACCACGTCGGCAAAGTTGATCGCCCGAGGCGTGGGCCAGCTGGCAAAGCTCTGGTCGGCCAGTTCGAGCAGCGCGTTGGCGCGCATATCGTCGATCTGCAGCCGTTCGCGCACGACGGCGCGGTAAAGATCGTAGCCCCGCAGTCCACCGGTGCGCTCCTGCAAGCACCGGCCCAGCGTCAGCAGCTCGCGGCTGACCTGGCGGGCGAACTTGCGCTGCTGCATCGGCACCAGGAAGGAGAAAATCCTGCTGCGGGTGACATCACCGCGCTGGGGGGCGGCGGCATGGTGAAAATCGTGCACGGCTGCGCTCGCGGCCACCTCATCTGCCGCGAGCACCGCATTGCTCGGGATCCAGCGTTCAAGTGTGGGCAGCGTCGGGGGGCCGGGCTGCACCCATAAGCCCGCGCCAGGCGACCTCTTGCCGCGAACGTCATCGAGTACAACCACGTCCGCGCCGGCGGCCTCGCGAGCCGGACCCGGATCGCCGCTCAACCAGTGGCGGGAAGGCCGGAAATTGCCGCCTGCCTCATCACCCGCAAGAAAGCGTGCGGGGTCGGCCAGGAAGCGTTCGCGGCATTCCGGCGAGCAGAAAATGAACCAGACCCCCCGGAAGCTTCCCTGGAATGACGCTTGTGCGCCCACAGGTGTTCCGCAAACCGGATCGGCCTCCGGAGCCGAAACTGCATCAGCCGTCATGAGTTACACACTGCCTTCACCAATGCCCTCGCGAGCCGCCCTGACGCCGGCCGCAACCGTGCTCATCCTAGCCCAGGTACCCAAGGGGTGCCGCCGCCGCTTGGTCTAACCCAAAGGCGCGGTGCGGACGCCGGGGCCCATCCGCAACGCCGACGGGCAACGTGCAATTGCTGCGTTGCGATAGCGGCACCCAGCAGGTAAGGAATGCGATAGCTGCATTCAGCAGAATCGATCGCGATGGCCGCCTGCAGCAGCCAAGGAACGGGCCGGTAGAATCCGGCCGGCCCGCACCCTAGCTCCCTTAACTGCAGGAAACACCCCATGACAGCGTCCCTACTCGACGGCAAGGCAACGGCCGAGCATTTGCGGGCGCAATATCGCGAACGGGTGTCGGTAATGGCCGCGCAGGGCCGCCGCCCTGGCCTGGCGGTGCTGCTGGTCGGCGAAAATCCCGCCTCCCAGGTCTACGTGCGCAACAAGGTAGCCGCCTGCGACGCCGCCGGCATCCATTCCGAGAACATCCTGCTCCCGGCCGACGCGCCACAGGCGCAGGTCATCGATCGCATTGAAGCGCTCAACCGCGATCCGCGCATCCACGGCATCCTGGTGCAACTGCCCCTGCCCCCGCATATCGACGAGGCGCGTGTCCTGGCCACGGTTGCGGCCGGCAAGGACGTGGATGGATTCCATATCGAAAACGTCGGCGCCCTGGCGCAGGGCAGCCCGCGCTTCGTGCCCTGCACGCCCAAGGGCGTGATGGTGCTGCTGGAGCAGACCGGCATCAGCCTGCACGGCCAGGAGGCCGTGGTGGTGGGCCGCTCCAACATCGTGGGCAAGCCCATGGCGCGCCTGCTGCTGGGGGCGGACGCAACGGTCACGATTTGCCATTCGCGCTCCCGCGACCTGGCGTCTCACACGCGGCGCGCCGACGTCCTTGTGGCGGCGATCGGCCGGCCGAACATGATCACGGCCGACATGGTCAAGCCGGGCGCCGTGGTGATCGACGTGGGCATCAACCGGCTGCCCAATGGCAAGCTGTGCGGCGACGTGGACTTTGCGGCGGTCCGGGAAGTGGCCGGCTGGATCACGCCGGTGCCGGGCGGCGTGGGGCCTATGACTATCGCCATGCTGCTGGCCAATACCATCGAGGCAGCCAGCAACTGCGCCAAGTTCACTGCCTAGATGCGCGCCAGGAGATCAATAGCTGTGTTCCCGCAAGATAGCCCTAAATAATGTACGTCTATTTGCACCATTTGATGCCTTATTGCCCAAGCAATCGATTTTGCAGAAGCAAATGCAGCCGACTGGTCCGTTCGGACTAAGAATGGTGCCGCTCCGTTAAGACCGACGTCACGGAAATCGGATTCAATCCATTCCATGCGGGCAGTCATTAGGCATTCCCGCCGGCGACGTTTGATGGAGTCTTTGATGACTACGCGGTTCCGATTTGTACGAAGCTTTTTGCTTGTCGCAGGTTTTGGCCTGGTTTCCGTTAACGCCTCAGCAGCTCCCGGTTACCTGGGATCCTTCAATGTTCCGGTTGGGCAATTCAGCAGTGTTGGCTTGACCGATACGTTCACGGTGAAAAACGGCATTCTGGCGCCTACCAGTACTGCCGCTCCCTACAATTTCGTGGACGTTTACACATTCACGACCAGCCCCTCGGCTGCGTTCATTGACACGATCTCATTCAATTTCGGCAACGCAATCTCGAACATGCAGATAGCGGTTTTTCAGTCGCCCGCGGGCTACACCCTACCAGGAACCTACGTGAATCAGATCGGCAGCACGTCGGGTGCAGTAGCCGGTGGCGGATGGAGTTTGGATCAGACCAGCACCTCCGGCCTCAGCACCACCGTGAGCCTCAATGCCGTATCCCTGAACCCGGGCGGCACCTACACCCTGGAAATCCGTGGAAACGTACCGGTACTGTCCGGCACCCAGTCCGCTTCCTACTCCGGCAACTTGCTCCTGACGGGTATTTCTGCTGTGCCGGAACCGCAGTCCGTGGCCTTGATGCTTTTGGGCTTGATGGCGGCCGTTGGCACGGCGCAGCTGGTGCGTCGTAGCCGCGTTTGAGTAATATGCCCTAGCATTGCCGCTCGCGCTCCCGCGATCCGGCCGTTCACATCCGGCGCGCCGACACTCCGTGGAGGCCGTCAGCGCACGGCCGCGTCGCCGCCGAGTTCGTCCAAGAGCTCGGAGGGCGTCACGAAACCGTCGAACCGCACCCAGGGCTGCCCGGGTGCGGTTCGCAGCAGGGTGGCCGGTTCGTGGAACATCTTGGTGCCCCGGAACACATGAAAGGCACGCTGCACGGTCTCGCTGGCCTCGAGCGAGCCGGTGTAAAAACTCCACCGCGGGCTGGCGTCAAAGCGCACGGCGTACTTGCGCATGCGCTCGGGCGTGTCCTCCTCCGGATCGATCGAGACCGAGACAAGATGCAGCCCCTTTGACGCGCCCGCGCGCTGGTCCAATTCCGCAAACACCTGGCTGCTCAAGGGGCACACCGCGGTACAGGTCGTGTAGATGAAATCGACGACCACCGGGCGCCCATCGTCGATTTCGTCCTTGAATCGGACTTCGTGCCCGTCAGCACGCACCAGCTTGACGTCGGGAATTGCCAATTGCGTCTGGCCGCGGATGGCCTTGGGGGCGGCCAGCAAGTGATGTGCATCGCGCGCGTCGGTTTGCGCATCCGCCCAGGCCGCTGTTGCGGATGCAAGGCAAAGCGCAGCCACCGCAATGCGCGGCGACAGAAACACCATTTGCAGATTTCCAGCTCGTTTCATGCAAATTTCCTGCCCGGTGATCCGATCATGGCACCACCCACGAACCGTCGGCAAGCACCCGGGTACCCTGGGGCCCGTCGAAGCGGACCAGATACCCGCCCTTAGAGGCAAAATGATCCTCCGGGCCCAGCCCGAGGCGCTTGTAGTAGCCATTGACGAGGCGCGCCTCCATCGAGGACTCGACGCGTTCGACGAGATAGTCCGGCACGAATTCATCGAGCATCGAGGCAATCGCATCGGCCAGCTCGGAACAGGCGACATAGGTGTCCACCTGCACCCGCTCGGCCACCACGGGAATGCGGTTCAGGTGGAACCACCCCAGCGGGTAGTTGAGAAAGGAAGCACGCTCATCGGGGAGCGCAAGCGGATAGGCCAGCAAGGCACGCTCGCGCCAAGCGGGCGGCAGCGGCGCGGACTCGAGCCCGCCCATCAATCCGGAAACGAAGACGGCGCCTGTGCTCGCAGGCGGCGCGGGCAGCCCGCCAAGGTCGTCGGCACGCAGCCACAGCACAAGCGCATCGCCGGGAGCCAACTGGTGCACGGCCCTGTCGATATCGCCCGCCTCTGCGGACACACCCAATTTGATGTCCTGGACCGCGACGATTCCGGCCAGCGCATCCCGCAGGCTCTGCGCCGCCGGCTGGCCGATATCGCCGGCCCGGTAGACCTGGACGATATGCGGCGCGCCAGCGTATGCCAAAGCCGGCCCCTGCACCTTGACCTTGGTCTGGCCCTGGACCGTGATCTGCTCCCCCGTCTGAGCCTGTGCCGGCCCCTGTCCCTGTCCGCGCCCCAGCCGCTCCGCGATCAGCCGTGCCTCCAGCAGCACGCCCTGCGAAAAGTAAATAGGGTAGTAATTGCCCGCAGTGCTCCCGGGCAGGTCGACGTTGGGAAACAGGCACGGCACCGCGCGGCTTTCGCAGAATCGGTCTACCGGTTGCCAGTCCGCCCGCCCCAGTCCGGCGATCACGGCAAAAACGGGCCCGCGCGTGAAATACGCGTCAAGCTGCCTTTCCCACGTATCCGGGTCCCCTTTCAATTCCCAGACGTTCAGGATCCAGCGCCGCTTGACCCGAAAGCGCAGCGCATCGGCACCGGGCGGCAGGGGTGCGCCCGCCGTCCTGTTCTGGAGATCGTTCCGTTCCTTGACGAATTGGTTCAGCACCCGCAGCATGCCTTCGCGCGCGACCGGATCAGCGTCCGCGGTGACGATGGTGGCCAGCTGCAGCGTCCCATTGCTCAGGCCCGGAACGGGGGTGCTGGACAAGCGCTTGAGGTAGCCAAGCAGCGCCTGCATCGATGCCTCGTCGATATCGAACCGCGGCATGAGGTAGTCGAGCACGCGGCCATCGGGATCCACCCCGTCGCGGATCGCCCGCGCCAGTGCCGCGTCGTCGTAAGCCTTGCGATCGCGCGGCGTCGGCGGAAGGTGGTGCATGGGGTCGCCGTGCAGGTCCGCTTCGCCGATCACGCGCACGCCGGGCCGCAGCAGCTTGCGGCCCGTGATGGGCGGTATGACGAAACTGCCCTCGACCTTGCCCAGGCCGCTGCGGCCATGGCACCGCGCACACGCGGCATCCGCGCCCTGCACGGCCGGGGCGCCGGCGCGCTCGCCGCGCAGCAGCGCTCCGCTTGCCAGGCGGCCGTCGCGATAGATCGCCTCGCCGGCAGATTGGGCGCTCGTATCGGCTTCGGCACCGGACAACGGCGCCGCCAGGGCCACGGCAAGCACCACTGCGCGCCACATCGTCAAGGAACAACCCACCCGCCGTCTGCGATCAGGCGGGGACCGCGCGCGTCCGCAAAGCGCACCATGTACCCGCCCTTGGACGCGAAGTGCTGGTTCCTGCCCAGCGTCAGGTGCGGGTAGTACCCGGTGTTGAACAATCGCTTCTCGATCGCCGTCTGCAGCATCTCGACGAGCAGGGCCTGGGAAAAATTATCCGCCATGTGGCTGAGCGTTTCGGCCAGCATGCCGCAGGCCAGGTAGGTATCCACCTGCATGGGCTCGTCGATGATGGCGATCTTGCGGATGGCAAACCAGTTCTCCGGGTAGCGCAGGCGCACGGCCCGGCGCTCCGGCAGTTCAAACGGATAGGCCATGCGAACCCGCGGCTTCCAGTCATCGCGCAGGGCCGCGTTCTCCAGGCCGCCCATCAGGCCCGAGACATAGACAGTGGCGGGCGCTGCATCGGCATTGCCCAGCGCCGCCAGATCGGGCGATCGCAGCCACAGCACCCACGGCACGCTGCGGTCGGCAGCGCGCAAGGCCTCGGCGACCCCGCCGCCCTGGCCGGCCGGTAATACAACGCTGCTTACGGCAATGCCGTGCCCCTCCAGCTCCCGGGAGAGCGCCGCCGCTGCGGCCGCGCCGCTGTCGCCGTCGCGAAAGAATTGCACTACCGATTTTGGCGCTTCACCACCCGGCAGATGATCCGCAATGGCGCCGGCGATCAGCGCTGCCTCCAGCGGCAGGCCGCGCGAGAAAAACAGCGAATAATAGAAACGCTCATCGTCGATCGGGGCATCCACGTTCGGAAAAAGGCACGGCAGGCCTTGATCGTCACAAAACTCCTGCACCGGCGCCCAGTTTGCGTTCCCCAGGCCCGACACCACGGCCAGCACGGGCTCGCGCGCGAGCTTTTCCGCGAGCTGGTCCTTCCATGTGGAGGCCGGGCCGCTCAGGTCCCACACGTGCAGCTTCCAGAGGCGATGCGACATGAACATGCTCTTGGCGTATTCGGTCTTTCCGGAGGTACGCAGCTGCGCACTGTTGCCGATTGGAAACTTGTTCTTCTCTTCGAAATACTTCTCCATGACCTCGATCATCGCTTCGCGCCGGCGCGCATCCGTGCCCGGTGTGATGATCGTCGCAAAATGCAGCACCTGATCGGTGACCCCGGGTGATGGCCGCGAGCCCAGGCGCCTCAGGTAGGAAATCAACGAGGCCATGTCCGCATCGCCCAGCGCATAGCGGGGCATGAGGTGCCCCAGCGCCCGCCCGTTGGAATCGACACCTTCGCGAATGGCCCGCGCCAGAGTGGCATCGGTGTAGGGATCGCGATTGCCGTGCATCCACTCCAGATACGGCAGCACCGGCTCGCTGCTCGTGGCGCCACGGGCGTGAAACAGGTACGCCCCGGTAACGGGCGGCACGGTCAGGTACAGGGCGTTTCCTTCGGTGGTTCCCATGCCGCTGCGTTGGTGGCAGTTCACGCAGGCAGCCTGCTCGCCCTTCACCCGTGTCGCCGTCGCGGGGCGGGTCGCCTGGACCGGCGCGCCCGAATCGAGGACCCCGCGCAGGTAAATGGCTTCGCCGGCGGAATCGGCTGCGGTGGCAGCCCCCGCGTCCAGCGCCACCAGGAACGCAAGCCCCCAGCTGATCACGACGAGCCAAACCGCTCGCAGCCGCCTTCGGATCACGGTGAACCTGACAATGGGGGATTCGGCGCAGCGGCAGCACCCTGCATGGATGGAGCCAGCGCAGTTCCCAGGGCGCTCGCCGCCTGCGCAGTTGCCGGGGGCGCCGGCAGCCTGCGTGCGGGATTGGACTCCGGGCGCCGGGCAAATTCACCCCGCCCGGCGTGCAGACCGGGCTCGGCGAACGCGCGCTTGTCGAGGCGCGGATTGACCATGACGCGCTCGATCGTCATCCGGTCTGGGGACTGCCCCGCTAGCGCCGCGGTTTCTATGATCGATGGCAATTTCAGGCCCTCGAAGTCCTTGTAGTCGCGGTAGAACACGGAGACGACCTGATTGGCCTCCTTGGGACCATAGGACGGGCGGTCGTTGCGGATTTCGAGAAAGCTCGACGCATCTATCCAGACATGGTCCACCTCGCCGGATGCAAGGCCCACGCGCAGCCGATAGGCCCGATGCCCATCGATTTCGTCGAGTCCCTCAAGGTCCACGGCATTGCCCTTCGATCGATAGTCGATCAGGGGTCCCACCAGGCCCGGCGACCGGGCCGCGTAGGTGTTTTCCTGGGGCGTATACGGTCGAACGTCCGGCGCCTCGCCCTTGCCCGGGCGGGCCTTCCAGCCATGCACGCCGTCAAAGACCCGCAGGGTGGGCCGCCCTATCGCCTTGACCTCGAAATGCGTTTTGTTGGGCCGTGCCTGATGCATCAAGAACGGCGCCGCAGCCATCGGCGCATGCTCGCCTTCGAGGTGGCCGATCCAGGTCATCGTGTCGACCTTGCGCCACGCCTCCAGCCCACCGCGTGCCGCGACGTTGCGCTCGACGATCTGCTCGGCGGTCAGTTCGGGCCCCGGCGCGGCGGCATTCGCGGCTGTGATTCCCAGCGCCGACAAAAGTGCCAGGGCCGACCGCAAGGCCTTAAGCGCCATGACGTCGAGGACTATGCGCCGGGCTTGACGAAAAGTACATCGTCGAGTTTCGGGTTGACCGCCACCTTTTCAAGCCGCACCTTGTGGGTTTCGCGATAACCCTCCACCGCCGTCTCCTGGGCGAAGGGAATCCGTACGCCGCCCTCGACCTCACGAAAATCGCGCTGCAGGACCCACACCGAACGCAACTTGCCGTCCATACGGCGCGGTGTACCTTCCACTTTCACATCCAGAAAGCTCTTCTGGTCGATCCAGACGTGCTGTACGACGCCATCCTTGTGCGTCACCTTCAGCTTGTAGGCGTCGCTGCCGTCGACCTTGTCGACGCCCTCGAGCGCAAGCTTGGCGCCCTTGGCTGCGTAGTCGATCAGCGGCCCGTCCATGTTCCACGCGCCAACCGACGCCTTTGCCTGCTCGGCACTGAATGCCTCCCAGTCGTCGCGATTCAGATAGGGCCGCTTCATCCAGCCCTGCTTGCCGTCGTATACCTGGATAGCCGTCTTGCCGGCGAATTCGAGCTCGATGCGCGACTTGCCGGGCCGCTTCATCTCGAGCACGAAGGGCAGCTCCACCGCCTTGGCCACCGGCGGATTCGCGGCCTCGTCCTTTTCGGCCGCCTGCAGCGCCGCACCGCGCGCCGTCGGGCTGCGCTTGTCCCACATCTGGGCGACGTAGGCCTTGCTGCGCGCCACCGAATTGCCCGAGTTCGCCTCCATCTTTCCCGCCCACGACATCGTTTGAACCGCGCGCCAGGCCGCGAGTCCGCCCCGCGCGGCGACGTGTCTTTCCGCGATCTGTTCCGCCGTCAGGCCCTCGGATTTTGTGTCGGCCGCCGACCACACCGGCGTGACGGACAGCACGGCCAGAAGCCCGAGAAAAAACTTGCGCCTATTCGACCTCATGGATGCTCCTTTGTGTCCCTATCGCTAATCGACTACCAGGTTCTCGGCCCGGAAGGGGCCTACCACCACTTCGACGCGGTCGCCACGGCGGACGATGCGTCCCTTGTTGGAAAAGGCCATCCAATACGAGCGGCCCGCCTCAGGCGGCTGGCTCTGCCGCAGCTGGCCGACTTTTTCCATCACGGGCACCGTCAGGCTCACGCCGGCCTGCGGATCGATCAGCGACGGCTCGATCTTCTTGTCATTGAGCACCATGGCCTTTTGCGGATCCACGACACGCCAGGAAAAGCGGATCAGTTCGCCCGATTCGGCCCATTTGACGCTGAGCGAATCGATGCCCCACACGGATTTGTAGAAGACACCCGCGCGCCCGGCGAAGCGATTGGGCATATAGGGGTTGGGAGCGCCACTGGCGTTGCCCGCCGCCGGCGCAGGCGCCGCCTTGGCCGGCGGCGGGCCGGAGGATGGCGCGGACGGGCCGGGCGATGTTTGCGCCAGTGCCGCCGAGGCGGCCAGTGCACCTGCCGCCGCCCTCAGTGCTATCCGACCTGCGCCATGCATCGACACCGACATTCTCCCAAAGCTGATGAAAAACAGCGACCGCACGGCTATCGGCCTTGCGCCGCCGCATCGGCACAGATCCGATGTGCATTGTGCGGATCGACCTTGCCGACAAAGGCAGCCTCGGCGCTGTGGGCGCCCTGGTACTCATCGCTCTGGCGCAACTGCACCAGCGCCTGCTTGCTCGTACCCTGCACCAGTAGCTTCAAGCGCGCGCGTACCTTGTCCACACCCGCCGGGTCGTTCGCGGCGCAATAATCCATTACCGCTTCCGTGGCCCCCAGTGTGCGCGCCGACAGACCGTGCGCGGGCGCAGGCGCCGAGGAAGCGTGCACGGCAGCCGCACTTGGCGCCTGCTGCACCTGCGCCAAGGCGTCCGGTGCCCACATAGCGCTCAGCAGCAGCGCAACCATCGTGGATCTGTAGAGCTGCATGTGTCCAAAATTGCCGCAAAGGCCGGACCCCCGGCCATTGCGTTGCACCTTTTGCCCACTTGCTTCAATTCGCGGTGATAAGCACATTGTTGATGATTGGCGTTGTCGTGGCATTGCCAATGCCCGTCATGTTGAGCGTGGCCGTCTGCACCGTGGGCGGCGCAACGCCCACGGGCGGCGTGTAGGTCACGGTGACGGTGCAGGTTCCATCCGGGACCGCAGCGGTAGCCGGCGGCACTCCCCCAGGACCGGCCGCAACCGCGGCGACGCCCGGATTGATGGCGGTGCCCACTGTGCAGGTTCCGCCCAGCGCCCAGGTCCCTGCGGTCACGCCCGCCGGAACGGCGGCCGGGGTGAGCGTGATGGCCGTTGGTATGTACGGTCCGGCATAGGCATTCGAACCCGCCGGGCAGGCAGCCCCTGTCGACGGCAGGCAAAGCACCGCGGAGTTCGTCACCGTGATGGTGCCGGTGGTTGCAACCGAGCTGGCCGGAGTCGGGTTCAACACCGGGCTGATCGCCGAGGCTGCTGCCGCCGACAGCGAGTTGACACCGGTGAGCAGCACCGTCTGGTTGAGTCCGCCCGCGTTGACGACCAGGTTGGCGCTCACCACTCCTTGATTGGAACTCGGGTTGAACACCACGGTGATCGTGCAACTTTGTCCGGCACCGAGTGCCACTCCCGTGCAGTTGTCGGCCTGGGGCTGAATACTGAAGCTCGGTATGTCACATCCGGTGAGGCCCGCGCACGAGTATCCGATACTGGTGACCGTGATCGGAACGACATCCGCGTTGGTGACGATCACATCCTGATCGATCGTCGTACCACTGCCATTTGGCACATCGCCGTAATCCACCACCGCCGGCGAGAGCGTGAACTGGCTGTGGTCGGGCACGCCGGACATGCGGATAGCGCCTGCAGCCGTCGAACCACCGGTCTTCCTCGGGCTGTCGAAGAAGTCGTATATCGGTGCGTCGGTGAAATTCGCGCCGGTTACGATTCCCGACGCCTCCGATCCGACGCGGATGGCGTAGTCGCCCAGCGGCAGTCCGCCGCCATAGTTCCCGTTCGCTCCGGCAATAATAGTGGCATTGGACAGCGTCAGCGGACCGTAGGTGATGTTGACCCAGTTGTTGCCCTCGTCCACCGTTGCGGCCGGCGTCAGGTTGAAGATCGGGTTGGGTACGGTTGCATCCGATATGCCCGGCGGTACCGCCCAGCCGCAACCGCCCGCGGTGGTGCAGGCTTCCGGCGGCTGGCGCGAACCGTTGCAATAGGGCCTGAGGAAGCGTGGATCGCCGACCGTGTTGCCGCCGCCTACGGCATAGCCGCCGCTGCTCAGCAACGAATCGGTCGGATTGAGCCGGAAGCCGGAACCATGGTTGGTAGGCCCTGTGTCACCACGCACGCCGATATCCCAGTAGCTGGCAGCAAAGCATTGGCCCGTTCTCGCCTGGGTGGGCACCGGCACCGTCGGCGGCGCACCCGTGAAGACGGCGTTGTACAGCGTGACGATGTTCTGCTGGAACTGCGCGCTCAGCGATCCCACGCCGATCTGGTACGACGCATTGTGGAAAATGATGTTGTTTTCCAGCTTCGGGTACGAGATCGTCCTGCAAGCGCCGTTGGTCGCCGCGGCGGCGTCGCCACCCTGGTAGTGGCCCGGCGGGCAGACGACCGGGGTCGCGGCAAGATTGGCCGACAACAAGGCGCTGTGTTGCAGCGCGACCACGCCCGCCACCTGCGGCAACGAAGCGGTGCCGCAATTGGACGTGCAGCTGGGCCCCGACTGGCTGGCCAGCGGAGCGCCCAGGGTGTTGAAGAGCACCCCGGCCGAGGCTGTGCTGTCGTTGAACGCGATCGTGTTGTTGATGACGTTCACGTTGGGCGAATCCAGCAGCGAGATCCCCGCTCCGTCCCACCCGGCAACATTGTCGACGATGATATTGTTGGTGAGCATCACCGAGTTCCATTGTCCCGGATCGTTGGGGAAGGCAACCATGTCCGATCCGTTGACCGCGTTGAACGCGATGCCGCCCCCGGTTCCGCTCTCGGCCGTGTTGCCCATGATCAGGTTGGCATTGATCACGAGGCCCGGACCCGTGCCGTCGCTCGGACCGTAGGCGTTGGCCAGGATGTTGGCCTGGCTGCCGAACGCGCAATCGAGGTCGAGCGCGTTGGGCGTGCCGTTTCCGAGCGGGCAGGTGACGTCCACGTCGGGTGCGCCCATCACGAGCAGGCCACCGCCATTGGCTGGGATCGTCGGGTTGGTGCTCTGGTTGAACAGGATCATGTTGTGCTCGATATCGCCGTTGGCGCTGAAACCCAAGTGGCCCACGCCACCGCCATCACCGCTGCTCAGGTTGCCGCACACCCAGTTGTAGTTGAACTTGTAGTAGTCGGCGCCGGTGCAGATGCTGACGCCGCCCGGGCCCGCCGGCGTGGCCGAG
>Ga0209698_10000018_pt1 | contig 138403 bp, 122 predicted proteins | sample LitLauG_LLR_2012_FD_187203 | JGI IMG/M metagenome (GOLD analysis project Ga0209698, IMG submission 187203) | Freshwater sediment microbial communities from Pennsylvania, USA - Little Laurel Run_MetaG_LLR_2012 (SPAdes) (version 2) | ecosystem: Environmental > Aquatic > Freshwater > Creek >... | reverse complement strand
GGGGGACGCTGACCGCGTCCGCGATCTGGGGAACGAGCGCAAGCGTCGTTATCTCGTCCACGCCGTTGTGGCCCCCGGCTTCGAATCCTTCCGCCACCACCGCGTCGCATCCCGCCGCGACGGCCTTGAGCGCGTGCTTGACCGCGGCGACGACATGCACGACGATGCACCCCTCTTTCCTGAGCAGTCCGGTAAACTTCAGGGGGTGGCCGGACGACGTGAATACGATGCGTACTCCCTCGTCGAGGACGACCCGGAGAAGATCGGCGGCGTCTCCGCGCACCAGGGGGACGTTTACGGCGAACGGGCGCGGGGTTCCTTCCTTCGCCTTCCTGATCTGGGCGCGCAGAAGGTCCGGCTTCATCGAACCGGCACCGATCATCCCGAGTCCCCCGGCCTCAGAAACAGCAACGGCGAGCCTGCTGCCCGCCGCCCACACCATACCGGCCTGAATTATCGGGTACCGGATGCCGAAGAGTCCGGTGATTCTCGTCTGCACGGGAGCCGGCCAGACGGATCCTGCCATAGACAAGCGCTAGTTGTTCGAAACGAGTTCCGGGATCACCGCCGTCGCAAACGCGAACCCGTACACGGCAAACCTGTACTTCCCGCCGCTGAGCCTGATCACGTGCTCCCCGTACTCGCGGTTCCTGACGAGGTTATACATGCGCGGTTCGTCCACGACGACGTAACTCCGGCCTCTCCTGTCGAGCCGTACGTCGTCGCCCCGGTTTGTGCCGAGAAATTCATTGTCCTGCCTGACCGTGATCTCCGCGCTCTTCTCACTTTCGGGCTCGAGGACCCCCGAGACATCGAGCCCCTGATAGCACACCAGAACGTGTCCTTCGCGCCCGGGTTCGCCTGCCATGCGGAGGCATTCCCTCTCGCTGCGCCAGTCCCCGTCGGCGTACACCCGGCCGTCCATGTAGATGCCGGGATCGCTGTACGTGAGGACGGATTCGGGAGCGTACCCTTCGACGTTCCCGATGCTCCCGCGCAGGTACCCCGCGAACAACTCCGGCGTCGCGCGGAAGCAGAGCGCACCCTGCCGTTCGGACTCACGGAGGGGATCCATGACCATCGGAAGGGGAGCGCCGACCCCCGCGTTGTACAGAAGGGCCTGCAGGGCGTGCTCGACTGCGGACGCGTTCCCGTCGCCGGCATTCCGGTACCGTATGAACCCGTCCTTATCGACCAGGAGTATCTCCGGGAGAACCCGGCACTCGTATTGCATCGCGATGAGCGATTCGTTGTCCATGACGACGGGGAATCGCACCCCCTCCCTGGCAACGGCTTTTTGCACGCAGTCGGGGTTTTTTCCGAATGTGAACCGCGGGGAGTGGATCCCGACGGTCACGAGACCGAACGGAGCGTAGCGCTTCTCCCACTCCGCAACATAGGGGAGCATCCTCAGACATCCGGCGCACGCGTAGTCCCAGAAGAAGAGGAGGATCACCTGTCCCCTGTGGGCGGCGATGGGGACCGGCTCTGAATTGAACCAGAAATCCCCGAGGAGCTCCCTTGCGCGGAAGGTCTGCGGGGCTATATCCAGCATGGTCATATTCCGGGGTCCTGGACGGAAAAAAAAGTCACTTCATCAAAAAAAAGATAGACAAACGGAGGCTGAAACGCAAGGTGAGGTTCGGGGAGGCGCGACGGAAGGCGGGGCGGTCCCACGCCGTACCCCGTTCAGGAAAAGCGGTTATACGGGCCCCCCGCAAGGAAAAGCGGATACACCCGGGGGGGAGCGTCATCCGTTCCGGTCTCTCATCCGGCCCTCGATGACGATCACGTACTCCCCCTTCATCTCCTTTGCCGCGCACGCCGCATGAAGCGAGGCGGGCGTGCCGTAGAGAATCTGCTCATCGGGGAGGGTGAGATTGAACGCGATGCACATCCGCCGCGCATCGCCGAACTCCTCCGCGATGTCGCGGAGAAGCGGGACGAGGCGGTACGGCGTGTCCATCAGCACGAACGTCCGCCGTTCGCCCCGGAGCTGGCGCAGTTCCGCACGCCTCCGGTCCTTCTTCGGCGAGAGCCAGCCATAGAAGAGAAACGTGTCGATGGGGAAACCCGAGACGGTCAGGGCGGGCATGAGCGACGAGGCCCCGGGGACGGGGACTACCCTGATGCCGGCGGCGATCGCCTTCCCGACGAGGATCTGCCCCGGATCGGAAAACACCGGCGTCCCGCAGTCCGACACGAGCGCGACATTCCTGCCGGCGGCGAGGTGATGCAGGATGTTCCGGGATGCCGCCGCCTCGTTGTGTTCGTTCAGCGTCTCCGCGGGTTTCTCAATCCCGAAATGGCGCAGGAGACGCTCCCCCTCACGCCGCTCCTCATAGATCACGATATCCGCCTCCCGGAGCGTGCTCACGGCCCGGAACGTGATGTCCTCGAAATTGCCGATCGGCGTGGCGACGAGATAGAGCGTGCCGGGCATGGGGGGGGTCTATGCTCCTCCCGGGCCGGCGCTCTTCCGGACCGCTTCCCATTCCTTCACGCCTGCGATGAGCAGGGCCGTGGCGGGAACGGCGATGAGAAGCCCGACGAATCCCAGGAAGTAGCCGAAGACGAGGAGAGAGAGTATGAGAATGACGGGATGGAGCCCGACGTGCGTCCCGAGTATCTTGGGCCCCAGGACCGCGGCTTCGAAGACTTTCTGGGCCAGGTACATGATGACGACGATGAGGACCCTCGTCCCGACCGCCCCCCCGCTGAGCAGCGCGACGATCGAGGCGACAAGGAGGCTGACGGCGAGACCGACATAGGGGACGAAATCAAGCGCCGCCGTCATCAGCCCGAGCACGACGGCGTACTGCACTCCGGCGAGCCAGAGCACGAAGCCGGATATCGTCCCCTGTATCGCGGCAACGAGCATCGCCCCCCGGAAATATTCCCCCATCAGGTCATCCGCGCGGGAGGCGAGCTGGACGAACCGCGGGCGCGTGCGTTTCGGCACGAGCATCGTGCAGCGGTGCACGACGAGGGGGAAATCCAGGAGGAGGTAAAACAGGACGAAGGGGACGATAATGATGTTGAGAAGCTGGTGTGCCACGGTGCTCACGCTGCTCACGATGTCGAAGAGCCCCGCGAAGAGCGTGGTCAGCATCTCCTCGAGCTTCGGCGTCAGGTTCTGCGCGAGAACTTCCTTCGCCTTTTCCCCGGTGACGCCGAACCTCCCGAGGAATTCGAAAAGAGATCCGGATTCGATCGCCCTGCTCGCGTCCTCCGCAAGCGCCCCCGCTCCCGTCGTCAGCGCCCGGAACTGGTCGAGCGCCACCGGGACGATGAAGAGGCCGAAGGCCACGACGCCCCCGACGAGGAGGATCATGATGAGGAGCGTCGAAAGCCAGCGCCGGAACCGGCGCTTCTCGAGCCAGACGACGAGAGGATTCAGTATGTACGCCAGGAAAAGCGCGATCAGAAACGGGGCGAGGACGCCGATGATCGCGGAGAGAAACCAGACGGCGAACAGGATTGTCCCGAGCCAGAGGAGCCGCCGGGGGACCTCCTCCCGTCTGTACGGATACAGGAGATAGAGGAGCCCGGCAAGTATGACGAACGGAGAGAGGGAGGGGTACACCGCGTACGCAAGGAGACCGATGAGGAGCACTGCGGCGGCAAGGAGGACCGTCCCGGCATGCGGGCGGTCCGGAGGAGTCGTCACCCCTGCGGGAGGGGCCTTCCGTTCGATCCGGCGCGGCATATCACCTCCCCGTGTGTCCGAATCCGCCTGCACCGCGGCCCGTTTCATCAAGCGACCCGGTCTCCGACCACTCCACGCGCGCATACCGGGCAATCACCATCTGGGCGATCCTGTCACCCCGACGGACAACGAAATCCTTGCCGCCGTGATTCGTAAGGACGATCCCCACTTCCCCCCGGTAGTCCGTGTCGATCGTTCCGGGGGAATTCATGATGCCGATTTCGTGCTTTATCGCAAGCCCGCTCCGCGGGCGGATCTGCGCTTCGTACCCGGCGGGAAGCGCGATCGCGAACCCCGTGGGGATGAGCGACGTGGTACCGGGTTTGAGCGTGACTTCCCCCACGACAGCGGCACAGACGTCCATCCCTGCGGATCCCTCCGTGGCGTATGCAGGGAGAGGGACGTCACGCGTCGCTTCCGAAAGCCGTGTGATCTCAACAGTGATGTCGCGGATCGGATGGCTCATGAATGGACGGGGGTGAGCGCGGGGGGGCTTGCAGATCCGGCGGTTCCCTTGCGCTCGATGCCGCTGGCGCTTTCAGTGGCGCCTGCGGCGCCATGTCGCTGAGGAGCGCTCGACATCACTTTCCGGGCGAATTCCTCGGGGAACCGCTTGATCATGCTCTGCACGGGCCACGCGGCGGCGTCGCCCAGGGCACAGATCGTGTTTCCTTCAATATTGTTCGCAACCTCAAGGAGCAGGTCGAGATCCGCCATGGTGGCCGCTCCGGATTCGAACCGCTTCAGGATCTTGTGCATCCATCCCGTTCCCTCGCGGCACGGAGTGCACTGACCGCAGGATTCATGGTGGTAAAACCCCGCGATCCGGGTAAGGACGCGGACGAGATCCGTGTCCTCGTCCATGACAATCATCCCCGCCGTGCCGACGGACGACCCGGCGGCCTTCAGGCCTTCCGCGTCCATCGTGACCCCTTCGATCGCCTCCCCCCGGAGTATCATGGTGGATGAACCGCCGGGAATCACCGCCTTGATCTTTTTGTTGCCGGGCACCCCCCCCGCATATTTTTCGATGATCTCCGTCAGGAGGACGCCGGTGGGAAGCTCGTATACGCCGGGTTTGTTGACGTGCCCGCTCACGCCGACGAGTATCGGGCCGGGGTGCTTTGGGTGGCCGATCCTGCTGTACGCCTCCCATCCCAGGCGCAGTATGACGGGGACGTTGGCGATGGTCTCGACGTTGTTTATCGTGGTCGGGCATCCCCAGAGGCCGAACTGCGCGGGGAAGGGGGGCTTCACTCGCGGGTAGCCCCTCTCCCCTTCAATCGAATTCATCAGCGAGGACTCTTCTCCGCAGATGTACGCCCCCGCGCCCCTGTGGATGGTGATCGACGTGCTGAATCCGGAGCCCAGAATATTCCCGCCGCAATACCCGCGCGCACACGCCTCGTCGAGCGCCTGCTGCACCATGAGGATCCACCTGTTGTACTCGCCGCGTACATACAGATAGACGGTGCCGACCCCCATGGCGTACGCGGCGATGAGCATCCCTTCGATGAGCAGGTGGGGGTTGAACTCAAATATCTGGCGGTCTTTGAACGTCCCCGGCTCGCTCTCGTCCCCGTTGACACAGAGGTACTTCTGTTTGTCGGTCTGCTTCGGCATGAACGTCCATTTCAGACCGGTCGGAAAACATGCCCCTCCCCTGCCGCGGAGCCCCGACTTCTTAACATCGTCGGTCACCTCCTCCGGCTTCATCGCGAGCGCCTTGCGAAGCATGGCGTAGCCGCCGTGCGCCTCATACACGTCGATGCTCCGGAGGCCGGAGACGGGGGGGAGAATCAGGGGTTCCATGATCATTTCAACGAGGAGAGAATCGCGTCCACTTTCGCCGCATCAAGGTTTTCGTAGTATTCGTCCCCCACCTGCATCATGGGCGCGGTGCCGCAGGAACCGAGGCATTCGGCTTCGACGAGCGTAAACCGACCGTCCGGCGTCGTCTCGCCCATGCCGACGTTGAGCGTCGTGCGGATGTGGTCGAGGATCCTGTCGCTGTTCCTGAGCATGCACGAGACGTTCGTGCACACCTCGATCTTGTGCCTCCCCACGGGCCGGGTATTGAACATCGTGTAGAAGCTGACGACGCCGTAGACGTGATGCTCGGGGAGGCCGAGGAGACGGGCGACTTCCACGATCCCCTCGTTTGATATCCACCCGTGCTCCTCCTGCCACATCCAGAGCGCGGCAAGAACGACGGGCTGGGGGCGGGGATACCGCTTTTTCAGCTCCTCGATCTTTGCAATGTGCTGTTCTGAAAGCATGTGCGTGTCCCGCTATTTATCGGCTTCTCCCATCACGGGGTCGATCGACCCGATGACGGCGACGATATCTGAAATCATGCATCCCTTCAGCATCAGGGGGAGGGCCGACAGGTTGTTCGCCGACGGCGAGCGGATCTTCAGGCGCCAGGGATGCCCGGTGCCGTCGCTCACGATGTAGAAGCCAAGCTCCCCCTTCGATGATTCGATCCCCTGGTACACTTCCCCCACGGGCGGATCGATCCCCATGTTGACAAGCATGAAGTCCTGAATCAGCTCCTCCATCCGCGTGTAGATGCGTTCCTTCCGCGGGACCACCTTCTTCGGGTCGTCCGCCCGGTAGGGACCGGCCGGCATCGCCTTGAGCGCCTGGCGGAGTATGGAGGCGCTCTCCTTCATCTCCGCAATGCGGACATAGAACCTGGCGAGCGCGTCGCTCTCCGTGAGCGTGATGACGTCGAAGTCGAGTTTGTCGTACACGAGGTAGGGCCGGTCCCTGCGGAGATCCCTCGGGACGCCGGCAGCGCGGAGGATCGGGCCGGTGATCCCCAGCGCGATCGCGTCCTCGCGGCGGAGGACCCCGACGTTCTCGCAGCGGTCCACAAATATCCTGTTCGTTCCGAGCAGCTTTTCGACCTCGGCAAGATCGCCCCGGAACTCGCCGAGAAATCTCTCGAGCATCGACGTGCACCTCTCGTCCCAGTCCTGCTGCAGCCCGCCGATCCGCGCGTAGCTCGTCGTGAAACGGGCGCCGCACAGTACATCGTAGATATCGAGGATCTTCTCCCGCTCACGAAACGTCCAGAGAAGGACCGTCAGGGCGCCGACGTCCATCGCCATACTCCCCGCGGCGACGAGGTGGGAGGCGATGCGCGCCATTTCGCAGACGAGCACGCGGATGTATTTCGCGCGTTCCGGAGTCTCAATGCCGGCAAGCTTCTCGACGGCGAGGCAGTAGGCGACGTTGTTGGAGATCGGGGAAAGGTAATCGAGGCGGTCCGTATGCGGGATGAACTCGTGGTACGTGCTTGCTTCGGCGATCTTCTCGTACCCCCTGTGCAGGTACCCCAGCTCGGGGACGACCGCCATGACCGTTTCGCCGTCGAGCCGGACAAGGAGACGGAGCACCCCGTGCGTCGCGGGATGCTGCGGCCCCATGTTCAGTATCATCTCGTTCTCGAGCGCGTCGTCGAGGATGACCGTCGTGTCCTGGTCCTCCAGTGCCGACAGTATCCTGCTCTTTTTCGAGTCCTCCGGGGAGCGTGCGGGCATGCGTTACCTCCGGGGGAGCGGGAGTGAATCCGGGATCCCCATGGTGGGGAAATCCTTCCGGAGAGGAAAATACTCGAATTCCTCGGGCATGTACATACGGCGGAGGTCGGGGTGGCCGGCGAACACGATCCCGAACATATCGTAGGTTTCCCTCTCGTGCCAGTTCGCGCCGGACCATACGCCCGTCACCGTCGGAACCGTGAGGTCCTGCTCGTCCACGAGCACCTTGAGGCGGACGTACTCTTTGTTCCGGAGCGAATAAAGATTGTACACGACCTCGAACCGCTCTTCCGGCCGGCCCATGTCCACGCCGAGGATATCAATCACCATGTCGAACGCGAGGTCGGGATCATCCCGCAGCATCACGCAGGCGCGGACGATATCCTCGCGCCGGACCGTCACCGTCAGGTCCCCCCTGAATTCCGACACTCCCCGCACGGACCCGGGGAGACGCTGCTCCAGCTTCTCCGCAGCGGTACGGTTCATGCCTGAGCCTCCGCCGTCACCGGCGCCGCGTCAGCGGGGATGACGATCCTGTCCCCGCGCATGTAGCTGCCTATTGTCGTGTCCCCGGCGATCTTCTTCTGAAGCTCCATCAGCCCCAGGAGGAGCGCCTCGGGCCGGGGAGGGCACCCGGCGACATACACGTCGACCGGCATGAACTGGTCGATCCCCTGGACCACCGAATAGGAGCGGAACATTCCCCCGGACGAGGCGCATGCGCCCATCGAGATCACCCATTTCGGATCGGGCATCTGGTCGTAGATCTTCCGGACGACCTTCGCCATTTTGTACGTCACCGTCCCCGCGACGATCATGACGTCGCACTGGCGCGGGGTGAAGCGCATGACCTCGGAACCGAACCGCGAGATGTCAAACCGCGGCGACGCGGTGGCCATCATCTCGATGGCGCAGCAGGAAATCCCCATCGGCATCGGCCAGAGAGAATTCTTCCGCGCCCAGTTGATCATATCGTCGAGACGCGACGTTATGAAGCCTTCGTTCGACAAGCCCTCTAGTGCCACTGCAATGCTCCCTTCTTCACGATATACACGAACCCCACGAGAAGTATGCCGATGAACACCATCATCTCCGCAAACCCGGGAACCCCGAGCGAACGGAACATGACCGCCCACGGGTACATGAAGACGGTCTCGATGTCGAAGACGATGAACAGCATTGCCACGAGATAGAACTTCACAGAAAAGCGCTCGCGCGCGCTCTTCACGGGCTCCATCCCGCTTTCGTACGTCGAGAGTTTCTCCTCGGTGGGATGCTTCGGACCGATCAGGCGGTTGATGTTCGTAAACACCAGCCCCGCCAGCACGCCCAGGCCGAGCATTATGGCAATGGGGATGTACTGCACCATGGGGTCACACTTTCACAACACCGGGGTGAACGGGAAAGTTGCTCCTGAATGGGCAAAATTTACTCAAAAACGGGGTGAATGTCAACGAGGCAAAGGGGTTCAGTTGATCCCTTCGTACATCCCTTCGATGAGCGGCGCATAGCGTTCTTCGATGACCCTGCGCCGGACTTTCTGCGTCGGGGTGAGCTCCCCTTCCTCCACGCTGAACTCCCTGTCGAGAAGCCTGAATTTCCTCACCCGCTCGTAGTTGGCGAGGTCTTTCTGTATCTGATGGATATTCGATTGCATTAACTCGTGGATCGTCGGGTGGGCGGCAAGGTCGGTGTTCGTCGCGTAGGAGATCCCCCGGGAATCGGCGTATTCCTTGAGCGCCTCGAAATCCGGCACGATCAGCGCGGTCAGAAACATCCTCCGGTCCCCGATAAGCATGAACTGCTCGATGTATTTGTTCGAGAGGAAAAGGTTTTCGATGGGCTGCGGGGCGATGTTTTTCCCCCCCGAGCTGACGAACAGGTGCTTTTTTCTGTCGGTAATATGAATGAAGCCCTCCGCATCGATCATCCCGATGTCCCCCGTGTGGAGCCATCCCCCGGCGTCGACCGCGTCGTTCGTCGCCTCCGGGTTGTTCCAGTACCCTTTCATGATGTTCGGTCCCCGCGCGAGGATTTCGCCGTCCGGGGCGATCCTCACCTCGACACCGTGAATCGCGTGGCCGACCGTCCCGAACCTGTAGCTGTCGAGCCGGTTCACGGAGATCACAGGCGAACTCTCTGTAAGCCCGTATCCCTCGATAATCGTCAAACCGATCGCCTCAAAGAACTCGCCGAACTCCCTCCCGAGAGCCGCGCCCCCGGAACAGAAGAAACGCATCCGCCCTCCGGTCCTGCTCCTGACTTTCGCGAACACGAGACGGTCCGCGAGAAGATGCCTGAAACGAAGAGGAGCGGGAACGCGTCCCTTCCTGGCGCGCGCCGCGTACTCACGACCGACCCCGATCGCCCAGTAGAACACTTTCCGCCGCAGGGGGGGACCCGCGTCGACCTGCTTGATGATCCGGCTCTGAATCCGTTCGAAGAGCCGGGGGACGGTCGTCACGATCGTCGGTCTCACCTCCAGCATATTCTCGCGCACCGTCTCGACGCTCTCGGCGAACGCCACCGTGGCGCCACAGGCCAGCCCGGTGTAATATCCCGCCATCCGCTCGAACGAATGGCTGAGCGGGAGAAACGAAAGAAGAACGTCGGTCGTTCCGAACGGGATCGCCTCGGCGGCGCTCCGGATGTTGCTGCACAGGTTGTCATGCGTGAGCATGACCCCTTTGGGGTTCCCCGTGGTCCCGGAGGTGTAGATAATGGTGAGGAGATCGCAGGGCTGCACGGCCGCGAGCGAAGCGGAGAGGTACCCGGGATTCTCTTTTTCGAATCCTTCCCCGGCGCCCATGACGTCCGAATACGCGATCGTCCCGGAGTCCGGCCCGAGGGCGCCCGTCTCCCCCATGACGACGATCTTCTCAAGGGCGGGGACGTTCTGCCGGATTTTTGAAACTTTGTTGAGCTGAAACTGGTTGGAGACGACGGCGAACCGGACCGCGGCGTCGTTGAATATATACTCGATCTGCTTCGCCGTCATTGTTGGATACACCGGGACGCTCACCGCGCCGAGAAGGGCGATCGCCTGATCGGCGACGACCCATTCCGGCCTGTTTTCCGAAATGATGCAGATCCTCTCCCCGGACCGGAGTCCCATGGAAGCCAGCCCGGAGGCAAGGAGTCCGACCTGGCGGCGCAACTCCATATACGGGATGCCTTTATAGGAGCCGTCCGACTTGACCATGAGCGCGGGCTTGTTCGCACCGGCAAACCGGGACGTGAGCCTGTCAAACATCTCAGGGATTGTACCAAACTCCACTGCGGCTGACATGGGCTGAGGTATCTCTGGTGGCACTTCTGGAGGCTGGAGGGAAAGCGACCCGGAAAAAATTAAGATTGCCCGGCATAAAAAGCAATACCCGGACACAATATCAGTAAACAATGTGTGTGCCGCAGTCGGCTCCGCGAGCAACTGAAAATAGTCCGGACGCTAAGTTGTTGTCGCAGAGCACAAAAGGCCACCCCGGAAAATATTAACTTGACTTCACTCCGTCAACGTATTATATTTTCCGCCGTTGCCCCTACCTTCCGGCTGTTCAGACGGCACGATTCAGCGTCACAGGCAAAGGGTCATGCGGATGCGGCGAGCCACACTGGTCTTCCAGACGAGCAGCGAATTTCTGAGGTCCTGTAGTACACCATAAGTCTGTCCCCTCACCCCGTTCCATATGCGAATTGCTGAACCGGGGGGGGGATGGTTTTCTCTGTGTTTTTTCTTAAGCGAGGATAAGCCCAATGGCCCACAAGGAGACCCCCCCTCTTCCCTCCGTGGACACAAGGAATGCGTCAAGAGCGGTCAAGGGATCGAAAGCGATGAACGAGACGATCATGGATCTCGCCCTCGATTGCCACGACTATTATAAGGACAACGATCTTGCCGCCGACGTGCTCCGGTCGAAATACCTCTCGCACAGCGAGAAGGGACCGATGCACATGTGGGACCGGATCGCCAGGGCCCTCGCCTCGGTGGAGAAGGACCAGGAGTACTGGTACAACCGGTTCCTCGAGCTCCTCTTCGATTTCCGGTTCGTCCCCGGGGGACGCGTCATGCACGGCGCGGGGCGCGTGGACGCGCGGCGCAGGCCGACGCTCTCCAACTGCTACGTGATCCCCATCGAGGAAGACAGCCTCGAGGGGATTTACCGGTGCATCACCGAATCGGCGATGGTCTACCGGACCGGCGGCGGCGTCGGCACCGATCTCTCCGTGCTGCGCCCCGAAGGGGCCGCCGTCAACGCCACGATCGACCACTCGCCCGGCGCGACCGCGTTCATGAACCTCTTCAGCGAGAGCACGAACACGGTGTCGCAGGCCGGCCGGCGCGGCGCACTCATGCTGACGATGCGCGTCGACCACCCCGATATCGAGCGGTTCATCACGATCAAGAACGATCCGCGGCGCGTGAAGGTCCAGCACGCGAACATCAGCGTCCTCATCACGCACGAGTTCATGAACGCCGTCACGAACGATCTCGATTTCGAGCTCCGCTGGAACGGGAAGGCGTACAGGAAGGTGAAGGCGAAGGAGCTCTGGTTCAAGATCATCAAGAACGCGCACGCATCGGCCGAGCCCGGGATCATCTTCTGGGACACGATGAAGGACTACCACAACGTCGAATACGCCAACCCCCTGAGCAGCACGAACCCGTGCGGCGAGCAACCCCTTGCCGCGTACACCGCGTGCAACCTCGGGAACATCAACCTGAGCAAATTCGTCGACGACCAGGGAAAATTCGACTACAAGGAGCTCGAGGAGGTGACCCGGGTGGCGACCCGGTTCATGGACAACATCATCGATTACAACATGGAGAACCACGCGCTCGCGAAGATCAAGAAAGCGGTGGCCTCGGACAGGCGCATCGGGCTCGGGATCACGGGTCTGGCGGACGCGCTCGTGATGATGAAGATAAAGTACGATACGCAGGAAGCCCTCGACGAGACCGAAAAGATGATGCGCACGATCCGGGACGAGTCGTACGCGACATCCGTCGCGCTGGCGCGCGAAAAGGGGTCCTTCCCCCTCTTTTCGTGGGAGGGGTATTCCCGGAGCAAATTCGTCCAGGGGCTCCCGCAGGAGATCCAGGACAACATCAGGGCAAACGGCATCCGCAACAGCACCGTCATCACGATGCCCCCCGTGGGAACCGGATCGATCGTCGCGCAGACGAGCTCGGGGATCGAACCGATATTCTGCACGAGCTACCGCCGGAAGGTGAAGAACCACGACGGCGAAACGTATTCGGAATACAAGGTGTACCATCCGCTCATCAAGCAGATGTTCGGCAGCGACGAGGATCTCCCCCCCCACGTCGTGACCGCCCATCAGATCGACCCGTATTTCCGGGTCAAGATGCAGGGGGTGATCCAGAAATACGTCGACAGCAGCATTTCGTCGACGGTGAACCTGGCGGAGAACGTCAGCGTCGAGACCGTCGCGGACATTTACATGACGGCATACAAATCGGGGCTGAAGGGGATCACGGTATACCGGGAGGGGAGCAGGGAGGGGATACTCCAGACCGAGGAGTACGCGCGGAAGCAGGAGGTGACCAAGACCGCCCGGGCAGACGAGAAGCACGCCCGCTCTCCGCGCCAGCGCCCGCAGATGACCGTGGGCGTGACCGAACGGATGAAGACCGGCGAGGGATATCTTTACGTGACGATCAACGAGGACGAGACCGGGCTGTGCGAGGTCTTTACGACAATCGGCAAGGCGGGGGGGAACGCGGCCGCGCAGTCCGAGGCGATCAGCAGGCTGATCTCCCTGGGACTCCGCTCCGGCATCGAGCCGCGCGAGATCGTGAAGCAGCTCAAAGGGATCTCCGGCCCCTCCCCGGTCTGGGACGGGCACGGAGGGCAGATCCTCTCCACCCCGGACGCCATCGGCAAGGTGATCGAGCACTACATCGAGAACCGGGAACATATCTCCTCGAAGAGAGGGCACGCCCCGGCGCCGGCGGCCGCGGGGAAGCAGACCGCGCACGCGCCGCAGGGACCGGCGGGGCCCGCACAGGGGAGCTCGACGACGTGTCCCGAGTGCGGGACAAACGTCGAGCACGTGAGCGGATGCGTGGTCTGCTATAACTGCGGATGGAGCAAATGCTGATCTGAGGTTTTCCGTTGAAGACCAAAAATCCAGTCGCGACCGCGGCTGGATTTTTTTTCAGGCGTCACGACATGGACGACACTTCCAGCGGCCCGCCACGGCGGGCGTTCCTCCTCCTCCGCAGGGCCGCCCCCGCACTCCCGTGCATCGTCTTCATCGTAATTTGCTCCCTCTGTCTCAACGAGACGATGCTGTACAGCCCGGACAGCGTAAACTACCTCGGGTGGGCCCATTCGCTTGCGCACCTCGAAGGATTCAGGAACGGCATGGGGCCCGAGCCCGAGCGGTACGTCTTCAACGCCCCCCTCTATCCCCTCCTCCTCGCCCCGGCGGCGCTCGCGTTCCCCCTGAGCATCCCGGCGGCGAAGATCGTTACGATGCTCGCCGGCCTCCTGATGCTGGCAGCGTTTCAGCTCTTCCTCTCACGCAAGCTCCCCGCGGGCGCGGTCATCGGGGCGGCGCTCTTTCTGGCCGTCAATCCACTGTTTGTCCTTTATTCGACGCAGGTGCTCTCGGACATCCCGTTCGCCGCCTGCTTTGTGATCGTGATGCTTCTCCTCGAACGCCTCCTCCCCCCGCACGAGTCCGACGCACGGGGGACGCTCTTGCTCATCGTGGCACTCACCGGGGCGGTGTTTCTCCGCGAGGTGGGCATCGCGCTCGTGTTCGCGGCGGGCTTCCTCCTCCTCCTCCGCGGCCGTACGCGAGTTCTCCTCCTTCTCCTCGTCGCCGTGTCGCTCGCGTACGGGCTCTGGTACGTGAGGAACGAGGTGATTGTCGCACGCGCCGAGAATCCCGGACTGAGGAACCTGGGGCTCTTCTTTTCGCACGTCTACACGGAATCCTCGGGCTCCCCCCTTGCGGAGGTCGCCGCGCGGCTCTCCCGGAGCGCGACGTTTTACGGGGGAGCGCTCCTCTCAATGCTTACGGCGCCGTTCAACGCCGGCTGGACGTACAGCGTGACCGATTCCACGGACCCGGTCTTCCGCGCAGTCCTGGCGTTCACCATCGCGGCCCGCTGGCCCCTTGCGATCGTCACCTGCATCCCCGTCGCGCTGGGGGTGCCGCGGATCGCCCGCGACCGCGTTCAGGGACCCTTCCTCGCGGCGCTCATTCCCGCGTATGTCGCCATCATCGCCCTGTACCCGGTGTCGGACATCCGTTTCCTCTTCCCCCTCCTCCTCCTCCTCCTCTGGGGGGGAGCGGCGGGCATTGTGGAGGCGAGCACACTCCTGAAGCGGGGAAGGAACGGACACCTGTGGGCCGCCGCGCTCCCGGTGCTGGTCCTGCTCCTTGCCGTGCCGGACGTTGCGTGGATCCGGAACGTCATTGCGACGAATCTGGCATACCGCAGCGACCCTGACGGGTTCGTCTCGGTCCATGCAATGAACGATCCGTTCCCGGAGGAACTGATGCTCGTCCCCCGCAGGGCGGCGGTCTGGATAGCGGAACAATCCACCCCCGGAACCGTCGTCGGCTCCAAGATCAAAGCCGCCGCGCTCTGGCTGGAGGGGAGGCCGCTCCTCGTGCTCAATCCCCTCATCCCGATGGAGGAGTTCGACAACAGAATCCGGGATTACAGGATACAGTTTCTCGTATGCGAGCTTCAGGCGCACCAGATCCCCGATTTTGCTCTGCAGATGGCCCTCTCGCTGCGCCATACGTTTACGCCGGTCTTCGCGTTCGGAGACGTGCGCGTATACAGGGTCGGCGAAAAGGCGGACGTTCGCCAGCCGTCGCTCGTCCCGCCCACGGGAGGGTACGGGCCGGTCGAGGCGGCATTCCTCCAGGGAGTCTACGCGCTCGCCTACGGCGGGGAACATCAGGCCCTGGCGACGTTCCACGCGATGCAACGCGTGCCGGGGGCGGAGACCTCATCGCTTTTTTACGAGGCGGTCGCGCGTGAGTTCTCGATGGACATCGACACCGCCGGGATGCTCTTCGCCCGATTCCGCACGATACCCCAGTCGGCCGTCTACCTGCGCCAGGCCCAGGTGCACGAGACCATCATCGCTCTTCTCAGGGAGGCCGCGGCGGAACCTCCGGGAGAGGAGAAGGCGGCAAAATACCAGGAAGCTGCATTGAGCTACTGGATACTCGGGTTCCGCACACGGGGGGTTGCGATGCTCCGCGAGGCGCTCAGGCTTGATCCGGGATATTTTTCCGGGGAGGTGTTCGGAGCGGTATTCTCGCTCGCGCTCGGAGACACCGCGGGGGCGCGGGAGGGGGTGAAGCTCGCCGAACGCGCGAGGCCGACAGACCCCCTGACCGGCTCGCTCAGGTCGATCATGGCATGCATCGACTCGCTCCGGGCTCCGGGACCACACGGGAAGCTGGAGATCGCCATCGGACGGCAGTACGCGTCGATAGGACTCTACGAAATGGGAATCGACCAGGCGTTGAAGGCGCTCCGGGAGGGTGAAGACCCCGATGCGCTCCGCCTCCTTGCGGGGATCTACATCAAAAAGGAGCGGCATGCGCCGGCCGTCGGCGCACTGCGGCGGCTCGTGCGCGCCGCGCCCGGCGATTCGGCGGCGGCGGCGGACCTCCGGAAGTACTCGCTCCTGTGGGAATAGAAAACGCCCTCCGCCGGGGCCGGCACGGAGGGCGTGTGAAAGTCGCCGCAGGGGGGGGCGGAACGATCAGAGGAAGCTTCGCACCGCCTTCTCGAAATCATCTCTGGACATGTACCCGACATGCCGCTGCAACACCCGTCCGTTCCTGTCGACGAAGAACGTGGTCGGAATCGCTTCAATCCCGCCGTACGCGTCCGTCACTTCCCCGTTTCCGAGGACCACGGGATACGTGATGTTGAGTTTCTTTACGAACGGCGTGATCGCACCCCAGCCGTCCCGGTCCACGGAAATGCCGACGATCTCAAGCCCCTTCCCCTTGTACTTCTGATAAATGTCAAGCATCCCCGGAATCTCCGCCCTGCACGGCCCGCACCACGTCGCCCAGAAATTCACGACGACGACCTTTCCGTGCAGTTTTGAAAGCTCCACTGCCTCTCCCGCCGCGTTCTTCAGCTTGAAATTGGGCGCCGTCTCCTTCTCCTGACCGGGGGCCGGGAGAGCGGTCAACAGGGCAAACGCCAGAACCATTCCTGCACTTCGGATTCCTCGCATCGGTACACCTCCAGTTGTGAATATCGTCTCCGGGATCACCGCCGTTCCGTCGCCGGCCACCCCTACAACATCGAACAGCGCGCCGCAGTTCTTCCCCCCGTATCGCGCACGTCAGTCCTTCGGGGCCCAGGCCCTGAGGAACGCCATCACCTTCTCCGGGTCATGCCCTTTCCCCTTCTCAAGCTCGCCGGTGCCCTGCGAATGCAGAAGCTTCCCCTCGTTTGTAATGTACGACAGTGATTCGATCGAATCAAATTCAGAATGGAGCCGGGGGGAGGGACGGGAGGGGGCCCATGCGCCCCCTCCGAAAGCGGATTATTCGTACCGGAGAGATTCGACGGGGTCGACGGAGGCGGCCCGCCGGGCGGGGAAGAAACCGGCGAGAAGCCCGATCGCACCCAGTATCCCCCCCGTGATGAGCATGATCGCGGGGGAGAGCACCGGCCGCCCGAGGAACTGCATCGGGCCGCTGGCGGGAATAAGCCTGACGGCCCCGATGACGGCGACCGAGATCAGCGTGCCTGCCCCTCCTCCGAGAAACGAGAGGAAGAGCGCTTCGAACACGATCTGCGCGTGGATATAACTCTTGCGGGCGCCCAGGGCCATTTTGACCCCGATGTCATGCGTCCGTTCCTTGACGACGACATACATGACGTTCGCGACGCCGACGCCGGCAATCAGGAGCGTGAGGAGCCCCACCGACCCGAGAAATATCGTCACGCCGAGGCCGATCTTCTCCCCGATCTTCTCCGCTTCGATGAAGTCCCAGATGAACAGCGTCCGGTCGTCCGTCGGATCAAAATTGTATTTCCGCGCGAGGACGCGGAAGATCTCCGCTTTCAGTTCCTTCTGGCGCGAGGGATCGGCGGGACGGACGACAATCGAGTTGATATACTCTTTGCCATACATCACGCGGAACGTCGAATATGGAATAATCGCCCGCTCGTCGTCGGGACCATTGTTCATCGCCGTCTGGAGCTTTTTCTGGAGGACGCCGACAACCGTAAACGGGACGCCGTCAAATGCGAGTGTCTGTCCGACCGGATCATCCTTGCCGAATATCTCCTCCGCGATCTTCCCCCCCAGGACAAGCGAGCGCCGCTGCTGGACGACATCCGATTCGTTGAGGAACCGCCCACCCGACGCCGGGTACATGCGGCGCATCTCTTCGAACAGGGGGTTGACCCCCTCGCACTCGGTCGTTGTCGTAAATTTCCCGTGGGTCAGGGTAACAGTCGTCCTGTATTGGGGGCTTATCATCGCGATCGCCGGAATCGCCTGGCGCAGGAGCTCCGCATCTTCCTCAGTCACCCTGATCTTGCGCCCTTTCGCCATTCCTTCGTATTGTTTCCCGGTTTCTCCCCCGTAGAGGATCATGATCCTGTTACCGGCATTCACGAGCCCGTTTTCCATCTGGATCCCCAGCCCCTCGCCGAATGACATAAGAAGGACAACCGCGACAGTCCCCCACGTGATCGCGATTATCGTGAGGAACGCCCGCGTGCGCTGGGCCTTCATGTCCTGGAAGAATTCACGGAGAAGTTCAAGCCACATAGGACGAACGATCCCCTTTCATTACCTCAGGCACTCCACCACGTTGAGATTTGCGGCACGGCGGGCCGGGAAGAGCCCCGCGGCGAGCCCGATCACCGCGAGGACAACGACCGTCGCGAGCGCAACCGTGACGGAGATTTCCGGGGTCCCGACAAATTCCGTTATCGGGATATAGCGCATCACGAGCGTGATCCCCCATGCGAACAGAAAGCCGATCGTGGAGCCGATGGCAATGATGAAAAACGTCTCCGCAAAGAACTGGGCGAGTATCGAGCTCTTCCGTGCTCCCACGGCGCGTCGGACACCGATCTCCCTGACGCGCTCCTGGACGACGATATACATGATGTTGGCGACCCCGATCCCTCCCACGCCCAACGTGAAGCTGCCGATAAGCCCCATAAACAGGTTGAACGCCAGGAAGAAGTAGAAGATAAACTTGTCAAACATCGACGTGTCCCATATCCAGACGGCGTCCCTGTCCGTCGGATCGAACCTGTATTTCTTCCCCAGGATACTCCGGACCTCCTCCTGGACCTGGTCTGCCTGACGCGGGTCCTTCGGCGTGTAGATGATGTTGTTCACGTGCACGGCGCCGAACACGGAAGCGAACGTCGACGCGGGGATGAAGACCCTGTCCTGGTCGCGCCGGTTGTAGGACGAGCTCTGTGTCTTCTTCTGCATCACCCCCACGACGAGGAACGGGACGGCGTCGACCATAACGACCTTCCCGACCGCCTCCCCCTCGCCGAACAGGAGGCGCTTCACCTCGTCGCCGATAAGCGCGACGCGTTTTCTGTCCTTCATGTCGACGTCGTCGATGAACCTCCCCCCCGGCTCCGCGATGATGCTCCGCATTTCGGCGTACACGGGGTAGATGCCGGAGACAAGCGTGTTGGTGATGTTCTCGCCGACCCGCACCTGCGCGTCCCCGGCGGAGTACTCGGGGCTCACCCGGCCGATCGCGGGAACCTGCGTCGAGAGAAGCCGTGCGTCGTCTTCAAGAAACCTCACCGGCCTGCCTATCCCGAACCCTTCGAACGGCTTCGTCGTCCGCCCGGGGAACATGATCGCCACGCTTTCGCCGATACCGTGCATGTTGATGGCGAGCTGGCGCTTGAATCCCATGCCGAACGCGAGAAGGACGACGATTGCCACGGTCCCCCAGACGATGCCGAATATCGTCAGGAACGTCCGGAGCTTTTGCGCCCTCATGTCGCGCAGGAACTCGGTGACCGTGGTCCGCAGGGTGTCCATGGCGTCCTACTCGATCTTCTTGACAGGCTTCTCGAGGACCTCGTCCCCCTCCCTGAGCCCTTCCGCCACCTCGATCGTGATGGCGTCGCTCAGCCCGGTTTTGATACAGCGTTCCTCATCCCTCCCCTCGCCCGCGGGGACGCGGACGAACGCCGAATCGTTCCTGAACGTGACCACCCGCTCCGGGATCACCAGGACGCTGTCTTTCTGCCGGATGATCACGCTCGCGTTCGCGGAGTACCCCGCGCGCAGGACGCTGTTATTCGTCCTGGGGATCGCGATCTCTATAGGGAACACCGTCGCATTCTCCTTCTTCTCCGCCTTCAGCGAAATCTTCGTCAGGGTCCCCGTCACCTTGTCCGTCGGGAGCGCGCCGACCTTGATTTCCGCGGGCATCCCCTCCTTCATGCGCCCGACGTCTATCTCGTCGACGGTCCCCTTGAACAGGAGCCTGTCCATATTCGCCATCTTCATCAGGACCGTCCCCTCCTGGTACGTGGTGAGCGGCGTGACGGGATCACCCACCTCCACCGTTTTCTTCAGGACGAACCCGTCGATGGGGGCCTTCACGATCGACTCGATCTCCATCCCGCCGATCTTCACCCTCCCGCTTTCGAGGAGCTGCAGGCGCTCGTGGTTCAGGCTCACGGTGAGCGCCGACTGCTCGTAATGGCGCTGGAAGTCCTCGTAGTCCTTATCGGAGATCAGGTGCTTCGCCACGAGGGTGTCCTGCCGGACCTTGTCCTTAGAGGCATTGTCGAGATCCACCTGCGCGAGCTGGAGGTTCCGTTTGGCCTCCGCGAGCTCAAGAGGGGTCGGGTCCGGGCGGACCTCAAGGAGAGGCTGCCCCGCCCTGACGAATGTCCCCGCGTCCGCGAATATCCTGCCCACGGCCCCGGAGACTTTCGACTTGACGGAGATCTCATTCTCCGGCTCGATTGTCCCGACGGCGAGCGCCTTGTCGATGATGTTCCCCTTCGTGACCTTCACGCGGGGAAGCGCCGCGTCGTCCCCCTTTTTGGAACCGCCGAAGAGGAAGAACGCGCCCACCACGAGCCCCACGGCGCCGATGGACGAGAACATGATTTTCTTTTTCATGGAAGTGCTCCGGAATGGAGTGAAGAAGTGTCCCGCAATACTATACGCCGCAGACGCTCATTTGTTGCAAAAACGGACGAATTACGGTAGATTCGCGTTATGGATCCTCAGGGAACGCTCGCCGATTTTCATCCCGCCGTGCGGGACTGGTTCGTGCGCACATACGGCTCCCCCACGCCGCCGCAGACGCTCGGGTGGCCCAGCATCTCCACGGGGAAGAACACGCTCATACTCGCTCCCACGGGTTCCGGGAAGACACTCGCGGCATTCCTCTGGGCCATCAACCATCTTGTCGAACAACACCTGGCCGAGGCGCTCCCGCAAGGCGTCAGAATTCTGTATATCTCGCCGCTCAAGGCGCTCAACAACGACATCGCCAGAAATCTCGAGGGGCCGCTCGAGGGGATCCGCCGCGCGGCGGCGGAATCGGGACTGAACCTCCCCCCGATCCGGACAGGCATCAGGACGGGTGACACGCCGCAACCGGCGCGCGCCGCGATGCAGAGGAAGCCCCCCGACATACTCATCACGACCCCCGAATCACTCTACCTGATGCTCACATCGGCCCGCGCCCGCGGGATGTTCCGCACAGTGCAATACGTCATCGTCGACGAGATACACGCCATATGCGGGAATAAGCGGGGGGTCCACCTCTCACTCTCTCTCGAGAGGCTCCAGGAGGCGGCGGAACAGGAATTCGTGAGGATCGGCCTCTCTGCGACGCAGAAACCGCTTGAGAGGATCGCGGCGTTCCTGGGGGGGCAGCGCGCGGAGGGGGAGGCGTTCGTTCCCCGCCCCGTACAGATCATAGACGCCGGACACCGGAAGACGATGGACGTCCGCGTGGAGTGCGCGCCGGCGGATTTTTCACTCCTCACGCCCGAGGGGGTCTGGCCGCTCATATTCGCGGAGATCCTCGCGCTTGTCCGTCTCCACAGGACGACGCTCATATTCGTGAACAACAGGCGTCTCGCCGAACGCGTCGCCGCGGCACTGAACGACCTCGCAGGGGGCCCTCCACCCGGGGGGGACGCGGAGGAAGCAAGGGGTGCCGCTCCCGCCGCAATCAACCTGCATGCGGCGCTGCGGGCCGCGCCGAAGAACGCGGACGCGGAGCCGCTGGTGCAGGCGTATCACGGAAGCATGTCCCGCGACGCACGGGAGAAGATGGAATCGGACCTCAAGGGGGGAACAATCAGGGGTCTCGTCGCAACCTCCTCGCTGGAGCTCGGGATCGACATCGGAAGCATCGACCTCGTCATACAGCTCCAGTCACCCCGCGGGATCGCCCGCGGCCTGCAGAGGATCGGCCGGTCCGGGCACCTTGTCACCGCCACGAGCAAGGGGAGGATATTTCCCACGCACCGCGAGGACCTCGTCGAGTCGGTCGTCGTCTCCGGCGGGATCGCCGCGCATGAGGTGGAAGAGAGCACGATCCCGGAAAACTGCCTGGACGTGCTCGCCCAGCAGATCGTCGCCATCGTCAGCGTGGAGGAGAGGGATCCGGACGATCTCTACAGGCTCGTCCGGCAGTCGTACTGCTACAGGGAGCTTTCACGCACGCTCTATGACGGCGTGCTCCAGATGATCTCCGGACGGTACGCGGAGGGGACGCTGCGCGAGCTCCGCGGCATTGTCTCCTGGGACCGGGTCAACGGCGTCCTCCGCGCGCTCCCCGGGACGCTGCGGCGCGCGGTGACGGGGGGAGGGACGATTGCGGACCGCGGGTACTACGGAGTGTACCTGCCCGACGGGAAGACCAAAGTCGGGGAGGTGGACGAAGAATTCGTCTACGAGACCCGGAACGGGGATACATTCATACTGGGTTCGAGCGTCTGGCGCGTCGAGGAGATCGACGTCAACAGGGTCACGGTGAGTCCCGCTCCGGGGCAGCCCGCACGGATGCCCTTCTGGAAGGGGGAAGGGATCGGACGGAGCTACGAGCTCGGCGAACAGGTCGGCCGGTTCAGAAGATCCATGGAAGAGTCGCTCGATGCGGCCGACTCCCTCTCCCGTCTCAGGAACTCCTACCCTATCGACGGCCCTGCGGCGTGGAATATCCGGGAGTATTTCCGCAAGCAGCGGGACGCGACCGGCGTCATCCCCCACGACGGACGGATACTCGTGGAATCCTTCCGCGACGAGATCGGCGATCCCCGGCTCGTCATCCACTCGTCGTTCGGACGGCGGGTGAACGGTCTCCTCGGGCTCTTCGCCGCCCGGCGCATGCAGAGCCTCACCGGCATCGAGCCCCAGATGCTGTACAACGACGACGGCATACTCCTCCGTTCGGCGGATGCCGAGCAACTCCCGGCGGAGATATTCGACGGGATCGACGCGGAGGAGGCCCGCAACGGGGTCCTTGACGAAGTCCTCGCATCGCCCCTCTTCGGCGGGCAGTTCCGGCAGAACGCTTCGCGGGCGCTCCTGATGCCGCGGACCGCCCCGGGAAAACGAACCCCCCTCTGGCTCCAGCGGCTCCGCGCTGCCGATATACTGCAGATCGCGCGAAGGTATGATGACTTCCCGATCGTCATCGAGACCGTGAGAGAAATACTCCACGACATTCTGGATTTCGGGCACTTCTCGGAGATTCTCCGGAGGATCGGGAACGGGACAATCGCCGTCGCGCACGCGGCGACGGAGGTCCCTTCCCCGTTCGCCGCGAGCCTGATCTTCGACTTCATCGCCGTGTACATGTACCAGAGCGATCAGCCGCGGGAGGACCGGCTGAGCCAGTACCTGGCGGTCAACAGGGAGATCCTGGGGGAGATCATCGATCAGGACACGCTTTCGTCTCTTGTGCGCCCCGAGGCGGTCGAAGCGGTCGACGCCCGGCTCCAGCACCGCGCGGAGGGGACGCGGGCCCGCTCCCCCGAGGAGCTCATGGAGATATTCCTGAGGATCGGGGACCTGACCGGGGAGGAGGTCCTCGCACGATGCGACGGCGATCATCTCGCGATGCTTCGCGTGCTGGACGAGGACGGGAGGATTGTGTCAGTCCCGTTCGCGGACGGGCCGCGCTGGATCGCGGCGGAGGAGCGGGAAGTATACGCGTCCCCCCGGTCCGCCCGGAACGCCGAGTTCCTTGTCGGCAGGTACGTCCAGAACCACGGACCCCTCACGAGCGCGGAGATCGGGGAGAGGTTCGGCGCGGGCGCCGCGGACGCGGAGCGGATTGCAGGCGCGCTCGCGAAATCGCATGAGCTGATCAGGGGGAAGTTCACCGCGCGCGGAGGCGAGCCGGAGTGGTGTCACAGGCGGACGCTGGAGGAGATACACAGACAGACGATTTCGGTCCTCCGGCACGAAATCACCCCCTCGGCCCCGGCGGAGTTCGCGTCGTTCCTTTTCCGGTGGCAGGGGGTGCGCGGGACGGGGAAGGGGATCGACATTGCATCCGCCCTGGGAAGGCTCGAAGGACTCCCGCTCCCCGCGGAAGTATGGGAACGGGACATACTCCGGGCGCGCGTCAGCGACATCACGCCGGAGGGACTGACTCGATTCACGTCGGGGGGGTACGGCGCATGGGTCGGGGGCGGACCGGGACGGATTCGGTTCATTTTTCGGGGGAACGGAGGGCTCTTTGTCGAGCCCGACGTGGAGGGAGAAACCGCCGGCGGCCGGCTGCGCGAGCCTGCGCGAAGAATAATGGAGTACATCGGAAAAAGCGGCGCCTCGTTCTTCAGCGACATCCGTGAGGGAACGGGGCTCTCTCTCGAGGGGATGAACGGTGGGATCGCGGAGCTCTTCTGGAACGGGATCGTCACGAACGACGTGTTCGCCGAAGTCGCCGCGGTGCGCCGGCCGGCGCGCGCCGATGAGCCCGGACACTATGAACGTATCGAATTCGTCAATCCCCGGCACGCGCCGCAGCGGGGGCGGATCATGGCTGCTGCGCGGCACGCCCTGCGCGAAGTCCCGGGATGGACGGGACGATGGTCACTCTTCCGCACCCCGGGCATGATGGGAAATCCGCCGGAGCCCGGAGAACGCGCGCGGGCGCAGGCCGGACTCCTCCTGGAGCGGTACGGTATCGTGTCGCGCGAGTTTCACGCCCGCGAGGATCTCCTCCCCTGGGGGATGATCGCCGGGGAGCTCGCGCGGATGGAGCTGAAGGGGGAGATCCGCCGGGGATACTTCATCGAGGGGCTCTCCGGGATGCAGTTCGCACTCCCGGCGGCGGTCGAGGAACTGCGGAAAATACGGACCGAGCGGGGCCGGGCGGAGATTGTGCTTCTCAACGCGTGCGACCCGGCGAACCCCTACGGAGGGGGGTTCGACATTCCTCCCGGGGAAAAGGGCGGACCGCCGATCCGCGCGCCGCGCGCGGCCTCGGCATACATCGCATTCGAAGGAGGGAGGCCGTTCCTGCTTTTCGAATCCTCCGGCTCACGGATCCGGTCGATCGGCGACCCGGCGCCGGAGACCCTGCGCCGCGGGCTCGAACTTTTCATCGGACTCATGAAGCTCCCCGGCCCGGTGAGGCCGTTCAGGGAGATCGTCGTCGAATACTGCGACGACGTCCGTCCCGCGGAAAGTCCCCTGGGCGCCGCGCTGGGGGCGCTCGGGTTCGTTCGGGACTCCAACCAGACGATGCGCAGGGACGAGTACGCCTGAGCGCGTACTCTCCGCGCGGATGTTTCCTTGACTTTCCCCCCCACCGTCGATACATTGATCCGGATTTGCAATCAGAGAATGCACAGGAACGATGACCCCGCCTTCACAGCAATTTGACCGGCTCCGCCATAACGTGCTTACCGAAGTGCTCTCCGACGCGGAGTTCGCCGCACTGGGCCCCGATCTCGCGGAACGGCGGTACGCCGCCGGGGAGATCATCCTCGAGGACCAGGACGAGGGGGATTCGCTCTATCTCATCGCGGTCGGGCGCGTGCGCATCTCCAAACGGGACAGGAGGGGGAACCAGACCGTCCTGGCGCTCCTCCACGCGGGGGATTTCTTCGGCGAGCTCGAGCTCATCGACGGGAGGCCGCGCGCCGCGCGCGCGACCGCCGTCGACGAGTGCATCGTCTGTTCGCTCTCCCGCACCGTGTTCGAGAAACACCTCCGGAAAACCCCGGCGCTCGCCTACCGGCTTCTCCAGGTTCTCAGCGTGCGGCTGCGGACCGTCGACAGCCAGTTCGTGGCCGAGCTCGAGCGGCACGCGGGAGACTCGGAAAAGGAGATCGGCCGGCTCAAGCTCGTCATCGAAGCAGCCAAGGCGCTGAACTCGACGCTGGACCTTGACAAGCTTCTCGGCGTGATCCTGGAAACCGCGCTCGGTCTCGTGGACGGGGACCGGGGGACGGTCTACCTCCTCGACGCCGAGAAGAAGGAACTCTGGTCGCGGGTGCTCAAGGGAGGGGAGCGGATCGAGATCAGGATGCCGATGGGGAGCGGCATCGCCGGGTATGTCGCGGCGACAGGCGACACGCTGAACATCCCGGACGCCTATTTCGACACACGGTTCAACCCGGAAATCGACAGGGTCACAGGATACCGCACCCGGTCGATCCTCTGCATGCCGATGAAAAACAGGGCCGGCATGATCGCGGGGGTTTTCCAGATACTCAACAAGCGGACGGGAATATTCACCGCCGACGATGAGAGCGTCCTCGACGCGCTCTCCGTCCATGCGGCGATCGCCGTGGAGAACGCGCGGCTGTACGAGCAGGAACGGCAGAAGATCGCGATGGAAAAGGACCTCCAGGCCGCACGGGAGGTGCAGATGACGCTCATTCCGAAACGCGTGCCGGAAGTGGCGGGATACAGGTTCGCCGCCGTCACGATCCCGGCGCGCGAAGTCGGGGGCGACCTGTATGATTTTACGGCGAAGGAGCCGGGGCAGCTCGCGGTCTGCCTCGGAGACGTCTCGGGAAAGGGACTCGCCGCCTCGCTCCTGATGGCAAACGTTCAGGCGACGCTGCGCGACCAGGCGTTCACGGCCGCCCCCGCGTCGGAGTGCGTGCGGCGGTCGAACATGCTCCTCTTCCAGAATACGGGGAACGAGAAGTTCGTCACGCTCTTTTACGCGCTCCTCGACCCCTCCACCGGATCGCTGACGTGCTGCAACGCGGGTCACGAACGGCCGTTCCTGGTCCGCGCCGGAGGCGAGATCAGCCGCCTGACGGCCGGAGGGATCGTTCTCGGCATCCTGGAGGATTTTCCCTATGCCGAGGAATCCGTCACGCTCGCGCCGGGGGACCTCCTCCTCATATTCTCGGACGGCGTTTCGGAGGCGATGAACCACTCCGGAGACCAGCTCGGGGAAGAACCGATACGGACCGTGCTCCTGCAGCACCGCGGCGGAGATCCCGAAGAGCTTAAAGAGGCGCTCATCGCCGCCGTGCGCTCTCACGCCGCCGGAGCTCCCCAGGCGGACGACATCACGATCGTGGTGCTCAAGCGGACGGAGTGACCGCCCCGGGCCCGGCTCAGACGGCTTCGGCGACCCACCAGGTCTTGAGCTTCCCCACCGCCGGATTCAACGTGAAATTGAAATCCCTGCACTCCCGCACGGCAAACGACCCGCGGGCAAGAAGCCCCGCAACTTCATCCACCGTGTAGAACCTCTCCCGCACGGTCTCCGTCAGTCGCTCCATTGCGCCGTTTCTCGTGACGTTCAGCGTGACGTTGCAGACTGCGTTCCGGAGCGCCCTGTCGTACGCGTTGTCGAGGATGATCGAGAAGTCGCTCTCCTGAAACGTCTCCGATTTCGTCCAGAGGGATGTGAAGCAGCGTTCGGTGCTCGTGTCGAATATGAACCAGCCGCCGTCAATGAGGGAGCGCCGGACGCGGCGGATCGCCTCTTCCAGGTCGGTGAGCGTCAGGAGGTGGTTCAGGCTGTCGAAGAACGAGGTCGCAAGGTGTACCGGGCGCGGGAGGGAGAGCGCACGCATGTCCTGCTGGATGAACGCAACGGGGAGCGGCTTCCCGGCGAGTTTTTCGGAGGCCTGCGCGAGCATCCCTTCCGAGCCGTCGACACCGAAGACCTCCCATCCGCGCCGGGCCATCAGCAGGGCCAGCGTCCCCGTCCCGCACGCAACGTCCACCATCGTCCTTCCGGACACCCTGTGCGCACGGACCGACGCCAGCAGCCGCGGGAAAATCAACGAACTGAAATCCTTCCCGTAGCTTTTCTGCCACCGGTCGTAGTACGGAGGGAGATTCTGATACCCTGATCCCATGGCGACAAGGGTTACCTGACAGTGGCGGCCAGAGAGCCCCTGGCGGGCGCGCCCGACTTCATCATCGAGATGAATTCTGCGAACAGATAGTCACTGTCGTGCGGACCCGGGGACGCTTCCGGGTGGTACTGGACGGAAAAGAGGGGAAGATCCCGGTGCCGGAACCCCTCGTTCGTCTGATCGTAGAGATTGACATGCGTTATCTCCACGGCGGACGGATCGAGTGAGGCGGGATCCACCGCAAACCCGTGGTTCTGGGAGGTGATCTCGATCTTTCCCGTCAGCAGGTTCTTCACGGGATGGTTCGCACCACGGTGGCCGAACTTCAGCTTGTACGTCTTACCGCCGAGCGCGAGCGCAAGGAGCTGGTGTCCCAGGCAGATCCCGAATATGGGCACTTTTCCGGTCAGCGCGTTGATGTTCCGGATTGCCACCCCGACGGCCGCGGGGTCCCCGGGACCGTTCGAGAGAAATATGCCGTCCGGCTTCATTGCAAGCACGTCGGCGGCCGGAAACCACGCGGGGACGACTGTGACCACGCACCCGTACAGGACCAGGCGCCGGAGAATGTTCCTCTTAATCCCGTAGTCGTACGCGACAACCTTAAACCGCGCGGCGCCCCCTTCCCCGGAGGAATACCGCCCGAGCGCAAACGGCGTCGTGTCCGTTTCGTCCCAGGAATAGGGACTTGCGCATGTCACTTTTGTGGCCAGGTCAAGCCCGTTCATGAGGGGGGAGGAGGCCGCCTTACGCGTGAGGCTGGCATCATCGGCGTCGGTCGTCGAAATCACCCCCCGGAGTGCTCCGTCGGTGCGGAGCATCCGGGTGAGCATGCGGGTATCAAGCCCCTCAATCGCAATCACGCCGTGCTCCGCAAGCCAGTCGGAGAGGCTCGTCTGCGCCCGGAAGTTGCTGAAGACCGCGGAGGATTCCCGCACGATGACTCCGCTTACCTGGGGGCGGACGGATTCAAAATCCTCCCTGTTGATCCCGTAATTCCCGATAAGCGGATAGGTGAGCGTGACGATCTGTCCGCAATACGAAGGATCTGTGAATATCTCCTGATATCCCGTTATGCTCGTATTAAAGACCACTTCACCTGTGACTTCCCCGGGAGCGCCGAACCCTTCACCTTCGAACACGGTCCCATTTTCAAGCGCGAGCTTTGCCTTCAAGTACTCCCCCGGAGCCGGATGTGATTAAAAATTCAACAACGAAGAAAAAGCGCAAGTGCAAATCAGTATAACCCTTTGCATCGTATACTGTTATGGCACTTAATTCATGCAGAGATTTATCCGCGCCCCCGTGTGGATATGGATGTGGATAAGTTTGTGGATATCAGTAGGCTATAGCGTATCCGTTATCCCGCGGATCCGGTCCCCCGAGCTTCCAACCCTGTTCCGAGTCGATCATGAGAGCTTCGACGCGCGCGGACGCTTCGATCTCCTGAAGAACGTACCCCATCGCCGCGAGGTTCCTCTGCACGTCCAGTTGAAGCGCGCGCCTCTCGAACAGGAGGGTGTCCGGGATCCACTGATGGTGAAGGCGCGGAGCATCGACCGCCTCCTGGATGCTCATGTCAAAGTCGACGACGTTGGATATGACCTGCGCGATCGTCGTTGGTATCCTGCTCCCCCCTCTCGCCCCGAGGACAAGGAGCGGGCGGTTATCGCGGACGACGATCGTCGGCGCCATGGAGCTGAGCATCCGCTTCCCCGGTTCGATTTCATTCCTGACCCCTCCCGGGAGCGAAAAGAGGTTCAGCGCTCCAGGTTTTGCCGTGAAATCATCCATCTCGTTGTTCATGAAGAATCCGGCGCCGTCCACGACGGCCTTGCATCCGAAGAGGCCGTTGAGCGTGTACGTTACGCACACCACGTTGCCGAACCTGTCCGCCGCGCAGAAATGCGTTGTTTCGTCCTCCTCACCTGCGGGAGAGCCGGCGCCGACGTCCGCACTCGGGAGGGCGCGGGTGCTGTCGAAATCCGAGAACCGTGACAGCGCGTACTCTTTGGAAATGAGCCCCGCCACGGGGACGTGGACGAAATCGGGATCACCGAGCCAGGCGACCCTGTCAGCAAACGCGCGCTGACAGGCAGAGGCGAAGAGATGAACCGTGTGCGAGGAATTCCAGCCCATGCTCCGGACGTCATACCTCTCCATCGAATTCAGAATCTGGAGGAGCAGAATCCCCCCGGAAGAGGGAGGCGCAGCGGTAAGAACATCGCATCCGCGGTACGACCCGAGGAGCGGATCCCTCTCGACGGACGCATAGCCGCGGAGATCGTCCGCGGTGATGATCCCGCCGTCCCTCTTCATCTCGGCGACAATCCTCGCCGCCACCTCGCCGGCGTAAAATCCTTCCCCGCCTCTTTCCATTATCGCGCGAAGCGTTGACGCGAGGTCCGGCTGCCTGAGCGTGTCTCCCCACCGGTACTGCTTTCCGTTCCGGGTGAACGCCTTCATCGTGGCGGGGAAGAGGGAAAAACGCGGCGTTTCCCCCGAGAGGAGCCGGGCAAGATGTTCCGAGACCGGAAAACCGGAATCCGCCGCCACGAGAGCGGGGCGGATGACCTCCTGCCTCGAGAGCGATCCGTATTCACCGAGCGCCGTGAGGAGACCGTCGACCGTCCCCGGGACACCCGAGGCGATCGGACCGAGAAGGCTTTTCTCCCGCAACGGTCTCCCGCGGGGGTCCAGATACATGTCGCGGGTCGCTGCGGCGGGGGCCATCTCCCTGAAGTCGATCATTGTCGACTCGCCCCCGGCCATGCGGATCATCATGAACCCGCCCCCGCCGAGATTTCCGGCTTCCGGATACGTCACGGCAAGGACAAATCCGACGGCCACCGCGGCGTCAACCGCGTTCCCTCCGCTTTTGAGGATCTCCACACCCACCGCGGACGCGAGGGAATCGGCCGAAACGACAAGACCGTTTTTCCCCCGCACGGAGGAACGGGACGCGCACTCCGCCTGAGCGCCGCCGGCGATAAGAAACGCCGCTACGGCGCAGAGCAGAGTCCTAAAAGGGAAGATCATCGTTTGAGGCTCCACCGGAGGCGGGTTCCGGTGCGGAGGGGGGTGCGGAACTCTCCGGGGCCGTCCCTGCCCCCTTGCCGTCGAGCATGATCATGCTGTCGGCGACGACTTCGGTCATGTATTTTTTCGCTCCGGTATTCTTGTCGTCGTAACTCCGCGTCTGGATTCTCCCTTCGATGTAGACCTTCTTCCCCTTCTTCAGCCACTCCCCGCATATCTCGGCGAGCTTCCTCCACGCGACGATGTTGTGCCACTCCGTCCGCTCCTGGAGGTTTCCGTCCTGGTCCTTCCAGGATTCGTTTGTCGCGATTGTAAACGTCGCAACGGGGACGCCGCTTGAAGTGAACCGGAGCTCGGGGTCTTTCCCGAGGTTTCCGATGAGCATGACTTTGTTCAGACTTTTCGACATGACGGTGATTCCTCCGTGTGGATCTCTTTAGAGACTAGTGAGAATTTGGGTTATTTTCAAGGCTGCCCCCGCGCCGGGGATCCACCGTGCGGAATATGCCCTCCCCGGTGAGCAGGTAAAGCGATCCGCCGGAAAGCGCGACCGCACGGATGTCGCCGCCGGCGGGGAGGACAGCGCCGGTGCGCACGGCCCCCGCGGGACGCTCATCCGCGTCAAAGAAGAAAACCGCGGAGCTGTCGAGTACGGCGACGACGTCGTTGTCCGCGTAGAAAGCCGACGGATGCACCAGGAGTCCAGGCATCAGGTCCCTCAGGTAATTTCCGAACGCATCAAACGCCGCCACGCGCGCGCCGTCAAGAACGTACACGGCGTCTTTCGGACCCGTCGCGACGGATGACGGCGACGCAAGGTGCCCACCGCCTCCCCCTTCCCCGAACGTCCGTTCGACCGTGCTGAAGCGGTCCACCTTGACGATGCGGCTGTCTTCCGTGTCGCAGATAAAAAGCTCGCCGAGCCGCGACAGGGCGACGCCGGAGGGGTAGCCGAAACGCTCGTCGGGATTGTCGCTTTCCCTCGTGGCAAAGGAGGAGACGAAATTGAGAGAACGGTCGAACCGCTCGATGCGGTGGTTGCCGTAATCGGCGACGAAGACGTCGATGCCGTTCCGGGCCCAGACCGCCGACGGACGGTCAAATTGTCCGTCAAGCCACCCGGGACCCCCCACATCGCGAAGCAGCGCACCGGATTTATCGTATAGCCGGAGCGTGTTCTTCCCGGCGTCGAGAACATAGATGTTGCCGTGCAGATCGACGTCGAATGCCGTGCCCGACACATCCAGCATCTGCGCGGAAGCGTGCCGGGCCAGGAGGCCCAGAACGGCCAGGACCCCGGCGAGATTCCGGGCCGCACTTCCCATCCCTGAATTGCGCATGGCGGAGGCTCCGCTTCAGTGTATACTCAGTGTGACACGATATTTGCGAGCAGGCGGTACGCACCGGGGTGAACTATCTGGAGCTGGGGAAGGATGTCGAGCGCCACCCCCGTCAGCGTCCCCTTCCCGAGGGGCACCGTCGCCACCAGAGGCACCCCGCTCGACGCATCCCGGACCTGCACCGCCGGGTTCACACCGGAAGGAGCGACGAGCGGCGATTGTGCCCGCGAAATGATCCAGCCCTCCCAGTCGTTCCGGGATATCGCGTTCGGCGCGGAGAGGATCGGCGCAGCCGTGTCTGCCGCGACGGGAGCGTCGGGAGCAATAACGCCTCCCGCCGCAAACCAGAGCGCCCCCGCGAGAGGATTCCCCTTCGAATCCTCCGGGCTCTGCCGGAGCATCACGCAGTGCCCTCCCCCCCGGACCCATGCGGCAATCGACTCCGACACACGCCCGGCATCAGAGCGGAGCGCAAGCGCGTCCCTGTCCACAATGATCGTCCGGATCCCGGACGCCGAATCGACATCACTTGTCCCGTCGATCCGACGGCATCGGACGTGCAGCCTCCTCAGCGCGTCCTCCACCGGGCTCCCTGCAAGCCCGGTATAGAGTCCCACCCGGGCATCCGTATCGGCAAGGGCGGTGAATTTGCGCGCGGTGAAGCTTCCCACCGCCGCTCTCCCCTTGCCGACGTGCACGTCGACGACGTAATTTCCGTCCGGAGGCCCATCGGCCCAGTTCAGCCGGAGCGTGTCGAATCTCGCCCCCTCGCTCCTCAAAATCCTGACGTTCTTGCGCGATTCGGCCGCCACGGAATCCCGGACCCAGAGAGACCCCCTGTACGGATCGCGCGAAATATTCCGAAGCCGGACGACGAGACGCTCCCCGGGAGTAATACGCACACAGGGGGTGATGATCTCCGCACTCTGGTTCGGAGAGACGCCGATCACCATTTCAGAGCGGTATGCAAAATTCCGGAGCGGATCGGGATCTTTATGCACGATCACGAACTGCAGCCGAGTATGTACCGACGGCCTGGCCGACCCGATAGTCGCCAACGGCCTGTCGAAGGTCATGTGCTCGGGGGTAATCATCGCAAACGTGTCGGCGGGTGCGAATGCGAACCGGAATCCTTCGCTTCCGTTGATGAACCAGGTGCTGTCCATGGCAAACGGGAATATGATCTCGGACCGCCCGGCCGCGGGGAAGTTCCGGCCGCCCTGAAACCGGAGGGTAAAGAGCTGTCGTTCGGTGACGACCGTGTCGCTGAGGGCGAACCGGATCCCAATCCCGAGTATCGCGCACCGGAGGTCCTCGAGTCTTTCTTCCCACCTGAGAAGAAGCCGTCTCTCGAGCCCCGTAAGCTCCGCCCTCCGTGCCGCAACAGCGTTATCCACACGTGCAAGGGCACCGGCGATGGAACGGAGCGCGCTTTCTTCCGGTCCCGCTCCGGCGTCACGCGCCGCCGCTTCCACGGCGGCGGCGGTCGCGCCCAGGGAGGAAGGGAGCACCGGCAATCCGTCAATCAACCCGTGCGCCTCGCCTCCCCGGCCGAGGAGGAGGCTGTACGCCCCCTTGCGCCGGGAGTTCCATTGTCCGATCCTTGCGCGCAGCGACCGGTAGAGGCGCGCACTTCCCGCACCAATCATCGTGTACGGTTTCTTCAGCACCGGATCGACCGCATTTACGCCCGACAGGAACGCTCCCTCCAGGGAACGCGCCTCCTCGAACACCCGGGGAACCGACCACGCCCCCGGGAGTCCCGGCGCGTCCGGCCGGAATCCTGCGGCGGCGTTCACCGCCTCCAGGACGGCGCCGCGTATCACCGCCGATCTCGTCGTGTCACCCGATGCGGACCGGGGATCCGTCGCGCACAGAATGACATCCGGGCGATACGTCCGTATGGCGAGACTAATCCTCTCAAGGAGTGAATCACGGTTCCAGAGATCCCGGAGCATCTCTTTCCTGCGCACACAGCCATAATCGGGAAATCCGAGAAAATACCCCTCCCCTCCCACGGCGGTCATGACGCTTTCCGCCTCCATCCTTCTCCGGCCCCCCACCAGGAGCGGAATCGACCCGTCGATATCGTCCGGCGTCGCAGCCCCGTCAGTCACATAGACGCTGACGACCCGCGCTCCCTCGCCCTGACGCAGGGAAATAAGGGCCGGAAGGTCTTCAGCGCCGGGTTCGGCGGAAATCGACATGACGACCGCAGGGTGCCGGAGATCGAGCACCGCCTGGCGTCGTGTCAGTTCATCGCCGCGCGGGGGGACGCCGGCGGCGGTGCCAAGTCCGTGTAAAAAAAGGAAGAAGGAAGCCAGGAGGATTGAGCACAAGGGGCGGGGGGCATATGACATGAGCACGTCGAAGGTTCTCCGCAAGGAAAAGTCACTCCTGCACGCAGCGGGACGACGACAACGTCACGCCGGAACCGGGTGTGACCAGAAAAAAGGGAAGCCCCGCATACTGCGGAGCTTCCCGGAACCACTGAACACAACAGCGAGATCAGAAGCCCAGACGGACGGTAAACACGTTGTTGCCTGAGAAGTACTTCACGTGCTGGTAGGCATAGTCGACGGAAATGTCGAGGTCGCCGAGCGGGTAGTGGACGCCCGCGCCAACCGTGTAGTCGTACGGGTACGAGTTCTGCCCCGCGATGTCCTTCACCGACTGGGGCGCGAACGTATACCCGCCCCGGAGGAACAGCAGGTCGTTGAACTGGTATTCCGCCCCCAGGTTGTATTCATCATCCTGGTAGTTGTTGTTCCGGAACGTCCCGCCGAGGCTCACGGAGTTCTTATCGTCGAACTTCCGGGTGTACCCGAGCCCGATCTCAAGGGCGGAAGGGAGATCCGCAGTTGCCGCCTGAATCGCGTACGTCTGCTGCCCCCTCAATCCCGTCGTGGCGGTCGCCTGATACAGCAGGTTCGAACCGCTGAACTGGAGCCCCGGTCCGATGTTTTTCACCGTGATACCGAGGTTGAGCCCCTGCACGGCAAGGTTCTGGTACTGGATCCCGAAGTTGAGCGCAACGGTGCTCGCGCTCAGCTCGAGTATCCTCTCCGACACGAGGTTCGCCGTCACGCCCACCGAGATCCTGTCGGTAAGGGCCTTCGCATACGTGGCCCCCAGCGTGATGAAGACCGGCGAATACTGGTCCCCGGTTCCGTCCGGGAACTGGGTCGTCGTCACCGGAATGCTCCCGAAGTTTATCGATTTGATCGTGAACCCCAGGTCGCCGAAGTCACCGGCCTTGACGCCGACCGCCCCGTAGAGAATGCCGATGTCCGCGATGTAGTTCATCGAGGAGAGCATCGCATCCACGGAGTTCGTCATGCGCCCGAGTCCCGCCGGGTTCCAGTAGATCGCTTCTGCACCGGAAGCAAACACCATGCTCGAAGCCCCCATGGCGATCGTGCGGGCGCCCACGGGGATAAGAAGTTCCTGCGCGCCGGCGGTACCTATGCGGTCCTTGTTGGCAGCGCTCGCAAACGATGCGATGCAGGCCAGCAGTACCAGGCAGACCGCCATCCGCGTTACTTTGTTAGTCATGGAAAATCTCCTTTCGTTTACCGGATTCTCTTTTCATGTCTTCCAGCCCCGCATGCGCCAACGGGGCGCATGCAGGACTGACGCGGAATCGTTACCAGCGATCAAGATACTGCTGTTCGGGAATGACGCCGAGCTTGAGCGTCTTGGTCCCGAGACTCTGCATATCGATGTACACGATGTACATCCCTGCTGCGACCGGGAACCCCTTCTCGTTGTTCAGATCCCACGTCGAGAACTGGGTCGGATCGGCCTTCATCAGCGTCCGGACCAGAACTCCCGAGAGCGTGAAGATACGGATCGTCGCCGTCGGCGGGAGATGGGTGAACGTGACGAACCGGGCATACTTGTTCGTCTCGAGAGGATTGAACCCGATATACGGGTTGGGGAAGACGTTGGCCTTGGTCACGTCGAGCTTCGCCGCCGTCGGATCGCCGACGATGGTTTTCGACGCCGTCCAGGAGAACGTGTGGGCCGCGCCGTTGACGTGGTTCGTGGAGATCATGAACTCATCCCCTGCCGCGTACGCGGGTTGCGTGATATCCGGCAGACCGACCCACATGATCGGGAGCGTGTTGTTCAGAATGTCCTTCGCCAGCGACGGGTCGGCCGTCGTGGTGTACGGTGAGGCGAAGATCATCCACCACTCGCGTGCCCCGAGCGCATTGTCCGACGCCGTCGACGCAGCCGGGGGCCACCACTTGAAGTCCACCATGCCGCCCGCGGCGTTGTTTTCCAGGTGACCCACCGCCAGCCGCACGGGAGGATTCACATCCACGTTCCACGCGGAGAACGGGATGCCATAGAGGAAGTCCTGGTATGCATAGCCGGCGACCTTATTCGGTATGCCGGTACGCCAGGTGGGGTTGGCCGCAAACGTCGAGGTATCCGTCGCATGCCGCACGTAGCGGTACGACAGCGAGAAGTTCGGATCTGTCGGCGTCGTCGCGACGTTCCACGTGCTGTCCGTGGCCGCGAACTTGATAAGCACGTTCGTCAGCTTGTCATATGTCACCGTGGAACCGGAGAACCAGTGGTCATATGCATTGCCGATCGCGCCGTTATAGACGCCGCCCCGGGTAAATCCTTCGAGGTGGAACGTGTTATTGTCGTCCGAACCGGACGGGCTCCACTTCCGGGTGCCGGAGGGAATCCACCAGCCCCACTGCGCCGTATCGGTACCGGGATAATACTGGTCCAGCACCTTCATTCCCGGAGGCGGCCCGAGGACCTTCACCTGCATACCATCCACGATCGGGTAATTCGCATCCCCCGACTGGTTCGTCTGCCCCTTGAGAAGAACTGTGGACTTCGTCACGTCCGTGACGCTCCAGATGGTGTTTCCCGTCGTGGTGTCGGTCCCGAATGTGACCTTGTACGTATCCCCGGTCAGCAGGTTGGGATCGACGACGACCGCGGTGACGCTTCCGTCAGAGGCGCCCGCACCGGGTGCCGTCGTGAGCGTCGCCTTGATCCCATCGCCGACCTTGTTCTGGTAACGCGTCCCTGGATTCGGGGAATGAGGAATGATCGTGAGTATGCTTGGTGAAGATTCTAGGCTGTGCGTCCCTGCGGCAGCCGGGGGATTTGAATTGTAACTGTAGGCGGTGACCCCGAAATAATACGGCGTCCCGTCCACCAGCGCGCTCGCAGATACTTTGCTCGTTTTGATGTCAAACGTGTGAATGATGCCGTTGTCCGTTCCCATCTGAAGGACCTGGATCAGGTTCAGTCCGGTGGGAGGATCGAACGCGGTGTCAGAGATTACTTTGATACCGTCGACGAGATCAAACGTACCGAGGAGTATCCCGCCGGTGTTCGCCGGGCCGGGGAACTCGTACAGGTTGTACCCTTCAAACGTGAACCCCTGGCTTGTGCCCCCTTCGGTGTTCGCGATCGTGACCGGATCACCCCAGTTCAGAACTATTTCGCCGTCAAGCGCTGCGACGCTCACGATGGGAGCAGCCGGGGGAGACGGGAGGGCGAAGAGGCTGTTGTACGCCGACTGCGCCTTGTCGTCGAGTGACTTCATTACGGTGATGCTGGAGAGGTAATCCGCGCCGAGGCCCGCGATATTTCCCACGACGAGCTCCTGCGTGTCGCCGGCCGCCATGGTGAACGGGCCGGTGACGAGGCACATCCTCATGTCCTGAGGGGTGAGGCCTCCCATACCGTCCACCCAGCCGTGGCCCCCCGTGATGTCATGAAACGTCGGGTCGCCATAGAGACAGAATTTCGTCGGCGCGTTCGTGACCGGGTCGATGAAGGGACCGCCCGTGGAAGCGATGGTCCCCTGCATCAGGCGGTACCACTGTATGTCGCCGCCGGGTCCCTGCGGCGGGTCCCCGAATTCCGTCGACCCGTTAATGAAAAAGTCGAATGCGGACATCGGGAGGTTCTTGAAACCGCCGCGCTTGTTCAACTGGAACACCGCGGTGTCGGTCGGCGCACCCGCAACGATCGGTCCCTGGAAGAAATCGAATCCCGCCGCCGGAACCGCGCTGCCGAAGATCGCATCGATCGGCTGCCCGTTGTACACATACCCGAGGCTCCGCAGGGTGTCGCAACCCTCAAAATCGTCCCCTGCATCGCCGAGGTCCGGGTCGGCCCACTGGACCAAATACATAGAGTCGAGCGGCGCGCCGCTCTTATTGATGATCAGGCTGCTTGCGAATATCGTGTTCCCGAGTGCGCCCTTCCGCTTGTACCCCCAGATCGTCTTCCGCATCTCAAAGCCGATGATCGGAGATCCGGCGAGGTTGGTCACGCGCGTGGCGTTGCAATCGTTCGCCACATACCAGAGCGTCTGATCGGATCCGGGCTGCCCCGGGATATCGAGCGTCGGATCGTACGGCATGGGAGCATGACGGTTCTTGCCGTATGTAAACGGCGCACCCTGAGCCGCCGGCCACTGGTTCCAGTCGTTGATATACTGGTTGTAGATATCCTGGGCCCCGTAGTTCTCGTACCGGTTGATATAGCTGAGCTCCTCCGACTGAATCTTCGCCTGCACGTCGGTGAACGCCGTGTTCGGGTTGATATCAGGACGGACCCGGTAGACCCTGTTTGCCGGGTTCGTAGGATCGTCCCCCACCGGATCCGTTGTCGCGGTACCGTAGGAGATGATCGGGCCGGCCTCCATCCCGTGGCGGTAAACCGAGCCGCCCACTTTTGCGGTGGCGCGTCCCTTGTGATATCCGCCCCACACAACCCCGTCCTCGAATATACAGGTCTTGCCGCTTCCTTTGTAGAATTCGAATCCTTCGTTGTTCGTACTGAACTTGTTGAAGGACCCGTCGCCGTTATTCCCGTAGTAATTGAACACGTTGTTGATCAGGAACGGCCGGTACAGATCGTCCCCCGCCGTCTTGTTCAATCCCCTTGGGCTCCGCGTTCCTGCTGCCTTCTCCTTCTCCGACAGACCCGCAAAGGCCAGGGGGACGCACAGCATCAGAAGAACGAACAGTCCGAACACCGGCTTTTTATTGATCCGTGTAGGATTCATGTGCTAAACCTCCTGGTGATTAGTAGTCCATTTTTACGCCAAAGCGGATCTGACGCGGCGGTCCCCAGTTGCCGGAGTTCTTGCCGTCGTTCACCGCGTTGTAGAATGCAACGTACTGCGCCCCGTTCTGCTGGGCATCGTTGTACCCGCCCGGTGTCGCAAACCAACCGTCGCTTGCGGGATCGCCGGTCCGTGCGAACGCATTGACCGGATTATCCGTGCCGAGGAGGTTGATCACATAAATATAGATATCGAGACTCAGCGGACCGACCGCGACCGCCTTGTCGATTCTTCCGTCAAGCTGGAAGAACCACGGCGTCGTCGAAGAGCCGATGGGTTCGACGGGGATGCGGAACCTGGGATCGGTCGGCGCCGGACCACGCTGTTCCATGATCAAACGCGTGAAGTTGTGCCCGCTGTTGAAGGTCAGAAGGAGGTTCGCGCCGAGCTCCTGAAGTATCTGACCGCCGTCGCCCTTGGCAAACCGGTAGTCGAACAGGATGCTGCCGCGGTTCCCCTGATTGAAGTCGGCGGGGAACGTGTACTTGGGCGTCTGGACGATCGACCCCGATGCCCAGAGGCCCGCCGTGCTCGCGGTATTCGAACCGGTGGTGCGGACGTCCTGGAACGTGTAGTTCAACTGAGCGGCAATCCTGTTCGTCCGCTTGAGAGCGAACTTCAGTTCGACGCCTTTCGAGGTCGAAAAGTCCGCATTGACAAGGGCGCCGTAATTCTGGTTCGAGGATCCCGCTGCCGGGGCAACGTTCACCCACGTCACCTGATCCTGGATGTCCTTGTAAAAGGCGGTGATGTCGAACGACGCAAAATCGCTCACCTGCTGGGAGAACCCGGCTTCATACTGTGTCGTGCGCGTCGGCTTCAGACCCCATCCCCAGGTGTTCGTGACGAAGAATCCGCCCTTGATGATTCCCGCCATTTCAGCGGCGGAAACATAGGAGTCGCGCAGTTCGGTCTGCTGGATGAACTTCCCGTACTGCGTGTGGAAGACCGTCCGATCGGTAACGGGGAACGAGAACCCGATGCGGGGACTCACCTGTGACGTCTTCGCCGTCGGAATGAGCTGCGACGCGTACAGGAGATCGTTGGGCGCGAAGAGGAGGTTCGTCGGATCCGCCACGTCCTTGCTGTCCGGGTTGATGTAATCGTACCGGAGTCCGAGGTTCAGGATAATGTCCGAGAGCTCGATCTTGTCCTGCACGTACGCCGCAGCGAACACCGGCTTCCGCGGACCGAGGTAATACAGGACGCCGTTCCGGATATCATCGCTGTTGATCTGATTGCCGTAGACGTCGTACCCGTAATTGTCCGTCCCGACGCCGCCCGACTTCATCAGAGCGACTTCGAGGGCCGCCGGGTCGGTGATCGTCTGCTTGAGTGACCACCAGTTAAACACGTTCCCGCCCGGATTATACCGGCGGATCGTGTACTGGGTGTATTCGCCGCCGAACTTGAGTTCATGCTTGTTGAGCTGGGCGGTGAGGTCGGCACGGCCGCCGAATGATTTCTGGCTCCGCGTCTCATATCCCGCGATCTGCGTTCCCGGTTCGTTGAGTGTGAACGCACCTCCCCAGAGATTCCATGCCGGCCAGTTGATCGCCTGCACGGCCGAGATCTGGCGCAGGTTGTACCCGAGAGCGGCGTTTGCGGCAGGGTCGCCGTACGAAAATACGTTGCCGAGAAGCTGGGGATCCTCGGTCGTGAAGGTGTTTGCATAATAATTGAAGCTCGCCTCGTAGTAGATTGTCGGCGAGAGGACGTGCGAAAGGCGCGCGTTGAAGAAGCCGTCGCGCGAGATATTCAAGGGAAGACGGCTCTGGTTGAATATATTTGCGAGCACCGTCTGATTCTGGCTTCTGTCGGTGCTGTAGGAGCCGGCGACGCGCAACTGGATCGGCGAAAGATCCAGAAGGGCCGTCCCCGTCAGGATCCAGCGGTTATCTCCGCCTCCGAGCTCATTCCCGCCGGGATTGACGATGTTGAGCGTGTCGGACTGCGAGACCGTATTCCAGTTCTGCCCCGCCACGGCCACCGCATGATACTGCGTCGGCGCGGGGTCGGTCACGACGGCGTTGGCGCCGCTGAAATTGAAGCCGGACCTGACGCTCAACGCCGGATCGCGGTAGAACGTGTTCTGAATTCCTCCGAAGAGGCGCAGTTTGTTCCCCATCCCGGGGACGGGTCCGCCGAACGTGCCCGTGAAATCAGAATACCCGTAGGAGTACCCGCCGAGCTTGCTGTTGTTCTGTTTTGTGAAGTCGTCCGACTCCGCCATCAGAGAGGCGTTCCACCGTTCCGCGCCGCCCGTACGGAGCTGGGTCTGGACGATGCCGGCGTTCGCTCCGCCGTATTCGGCGTTGAACCCGCCCGCCTGGACCTGGATCTGTTCGACCGCTTCGGCGGTGACGCTCACCGCGCGCCCGCCGAACATAATGTCGTTCACACCGACCCCTTCGACCCGGAAGCCCACTTCATCCGCACGGCCGCCACGGATAAAAATACTGCCTCCCTGGAGCACAACACCGGGCTGCGTTACGATCGCCGTGTTGATGCCGCGTGACGGTATCTTCGCAAAGAAGTCGGCGTCGATAATACGCACCGCATTGGTGGCGTTCTTGTTTATCAGAGGACGCTCGGCGACAATTTCCACCGTTCCGACCGTCACACCTTCGGCGGGAAGCTGGAAGTTCGCTTCCGTCGTCAGGTCGTTGTTCACGCGGATATTGGAGAGCGTGATCGTCTGATAGCCAACGTAGCTCGTCTTGAGCGTGTACGTCCCGGAGGGAATGTTCAGGACGGTATATTCACCCGTCACGCCTGTTGCGGCGCCCATCGAGGTCCCGATGACGATAACATTCGCTCCCACGAGCGGTTCACCCGAGCTTGCATCGACCACTTTGCCCTTGATCTTCCCTGACGCGAACATCAGGCCCGGAACAAGAGCCGTGATCAATAGAAGAAACAAAAGCTTACGTTGCATATTGAACCTCCTTATGTGTTGGCTGGGTTGCTTACCACGGGTGGATCCAGGGCAGAGAGGCCCTGCATTGCAGTCCGGAACAAAAAAGAAAATTCGCCGGGTACCGGCTTAATCACCGCCCAACATCCCTTCGGAGAAATGGTCGTCACGTAGCGAGAATCCGTTCCGGACATCCGGGAAGAGCGGCTCAAACATTGGAGTCGGACAGACGCGATCTGTGATTCACCGGAATCACCATCTGATCAGCAACCGGAGTGTGCCGCGCCGCACACGAAACTGGTGACCCACAGCACAGAAGTAAAACAGGTAAGAAGTTTGGAATGTAGTATCAATTACCCCCGGGTTTCTTCACCTCCTTCGCTGTTGAATTCTACTACGGTGCAATTATGGTATTCTGAGAGTGGCAGGCGAACGATGTTGAAATGAATATAAATAGGGAGGTTGTCTTTGTCAAGAGTAAAACCGAAAAAAAACCGAGAATTCGGCATTTCCTGGGATCAGTCGAAATGAACCGCCCTGAGGGCCGAAACGCCGTCGAGGGCCTTGAGCTCCGAGAGAGCCGCCGGAGGGATCGCGCTGTCGATGTTCATGACAGTCAACGCGTTAGCGCCGGCAGCGGAACGCCCGAGCGAGACGCCGGCGATATTTACGTTGTGGCGGGCGAGCACGGCGCCGACCCTGGCGAGCATCCCCGGCCGGTCCACATTATTATACACAAGGAGATCCCCCTCCGGCCTCACTTCGAATCGGAAGCCGTCAATCGTCACCAGCCGGACTGACGAGGACCCGAAGACCGTCCCGGCACACTCCTTTACCTCCTTGTCCGTAACGTAACGGACGCTGAGGAGGTTCGGGTAGTTTCCCCCCTCCGGCTCGCGCGTCTCGCCGACGGCGAGCCCCAGCTCTTCTGCCAGGAAAGGGGCGTTGATGAAATTCACCGGCTCGGGCTGGCTGTGCGAGAGGACCCCCTTGAGAACCCCCGCCTTCATCAGCTCGATCGCGCCCGTCACGATGTCGCCCGAGGCAGCGATCGTTATCCGCTTGAGCTTCCCCGTCGCAAGCTGGACGGCGACGGCCCCGAGCTTTTCGGCCAGCGTGATGTACGGCCTGACTTCCTCTTTCAGCGTCAGGAGCATGGCGCTCCCGTTGACGACCCCGGCATAGGCGCGTCCGTGAAGCGCATCGGCAATCTCGTGGGCGATCTGTACCGCGACTTTCTCCTGCGCTTCCTCCGTCGAGGCACCGAGGTGCGGTGTCGCGATGACGCGGGGGTGCCGGAGCAGGGGGTTGTCCTTCGGCGGCTCGCTCTCGAACACGTCGAGCGCAGCGCCTCCCACATGGCCGGACTCGAGCGCACGCAGAAGCGCCTTCTCGTCGATGATCCCACCGCGCGCGCAGTTGATCACCCTGACCCCCTTCTTGCACCGGGCGAGCGTCTCATCGTTCAGAAGCCCCTTCGTGTCAGGGGTGAGCGGCGTATGCACCGTGATGAAATCCGCGCGGCGGAACAGCTCGGGGAGATTGACAAGCTCGATCGAAAGCCTCGCGGCCGCATCGGGAGCAAGGACGGGATCGTACCCGAGGATTTTCATCCCCAGCCCGAGGCAGCGCGAGGCGACCTCGCGCCCGATCTTGCCGAGCCCCACGACGCCGACCGTCTTCTCGAAGACCTCCGTCCCGGTGAATTTTTTCCTCTCCCATTCCCCCCGGACAAGGCTCATGTGCGCCTGGGGGATGTTCCGGGCCAGGGAGAGGAGCATCGAGACCGTGTGTTCCGCCGCGGAGACGGTGTTCCCCCCCGGGGTGTTCATCACGAGTATCCCTTTGCGGGTCGCGGCGTCGAGATCGATGTTGTCGACCCCGGTCCCCGCCCGGCCGATCACCTTCATCCGTCCTGCGCGGGCGATCACCTCGGACGTCACTTTCGTCGCGCTCCGCACGACGAGCCCCTCGTACTCCCCGATGACTGCAAGGAGGTCCGCGGCGGAAAGTCCCGGGCGGTTGTCGACCGTGAACCCTTCGTGCGTGAGGATATCGATGCAGGTCTGTTCGAGCTGATCGCTAATGAGGATTTTCATATGCCCCCCCTGTGCGCCGTCAAACGGGAAAACTCTCTTTCCGCCGCCCCGTGCCCAGCACCCCTGTCAAAAGCGACTCCGCACGCCAAAAGAGCGCGCTCCACCGCCGCGACAGCGGTAAGAATGTCGGGTTCGTCGATGTATCCAAGATGTCCGATACGGAATATCCTCCCGGCCTGTTCCCCCTGCCCTCCTGCAAACGTCACGCCGCTCTCCTTCCTGAGCGCGGCGGCGAACGACTTCCACTCCACCCCCTCCGGGAGCCGGACCGCGGTGACCGAATTCGAAGGGGAAGAGGAAAACAACGTGAGACCCAGCGCTGTGATTCCCGCCCGGAGCCCGCCGGCGAGCCGTTCGTGCCTCGACCAGACGTGTTCCATCCCCTCTTCGCGGATCATCGACAGGGAGGCGTCCGCGCCCCGCACCAGCGCAATGGCGGGGGTCCAGGGGGTGTCCCCGCGCCCGTGGGCGCGGAGGGCCGTCCCGAGATCAAAATAGTATTTCGGCATTTTCGCGTTTGCCGCCGCCCGGGCGGCGCGTTCCCCGAAGGACACGAACGCAAGCCCGGGGGGGATCATGAGCCCTTTCTGGCTCCCTGCCACGCACACGTCCACCCCCCATGCGCCGCACCGGAGCTCGAGCGCCCCGACGGAGGAAATGCCGTCGACGCAAACGAGCGCGTCCGAATTCTCCCGGACGAGCCGCGCGATCTCCCTGACGTCGAGCGCGGTCCCCGTCGAGGTTTCGCAGTGGGTGACGTACACGCCGCGCGCCTGCGGGTGAGAGCGGAGAGCGGCGGATACCGTGCCGGGATCCGCCGCCTCTCCCCAGGGCGCCCGTATCTCCACGACTTCGAGACCGAATGCGCGCCCCATCTGCGCCCACCGCTCGCCGAATTTCCCGCAGTTGAGCGCGATCACCGTCTCCCCGGGCGAGAAGAGGCTCACGACCGTCGCCTCCAGGCCACCCGTGCCGGAACTGGTGAGCGTGAGGACCGGATCTTCGGTCTGAAAAAGGTAGCCCAGGTTAGCGTTGACGCGGGCGAGGAGCGATCGGAATTCGGCGCTGCGGTGATGGATGAGGGGCTCCGCCATCCGGAGCATGACGCGCTCGGGAACGGGCGTCGGGCCCGGCGTGAAGAGCCGGGGTTTTGCCTCTTCAGTCAAGGTGCGCGGCGATGCAGTGGAGCACTTCGGACTTCCCGACCCCGCTGACGGAAGAGACCGGAATGATCTCCTTGCAGTGGCTGAAACGGGCGAAGTGTTCCTTAGCCGCCGAGATGAACCGGGGCATCTTGCTCGCGGGGAGCTTGTCCGCTTTCGTCAGCGCGATGACGAACGGGATGCCGTAGTAATCGAGCCAGCCCACCATCATCAGGTCGAGCTCGGTCGGTTCATGCCGCGCATCGATGAGCTGGATGACGAGCGAGAGCTCCTTGCGCGATTTCAGATACTGCTCGATGAGCTTCCCCCAGCTCGAACGGATCTGCTCCGGGAGCTTCGCGTACCCGTAGCCGGGGAGGTCCACGAAATACCACTGGCGGTTGATGACGTAGTAATTCAGCTCGCGCGTCTTCCCCGGTTCGGCGCTCGCACGCGCGAGCGATTTCCGCCCGCAGAGCTTGTTCAGCAGCGACGACTTGCCGACGTTGGAACGGCCGAGGAACGCAATCTCCTTCAGCCCGTCTTTCGGGAGCTGCCGGAGGCTTGCGGCACCAAGGACAAATTCAGCGGAAGTGATTTTCATAGTCGGGGCGGGGACGGGCCGGTTCAGTGCGCCGCTTTCGTCCCGGCGCCGGAGGGGGGTTCCTTCTTCGGCGCCGCAGCCTCTTCGCCCGCCGGGGGCGGCGTCCCGGCCGCTTTCTTCTTCGCGGGGGTACCGCGCGCCTGCTTCTTCGCACGGGCGGGGGCCGGCTTCTTCTCCGCCTGCTCCTGTCCCGCGTTGAAATCCACGAGCTCGATCACCGCCATCTCCGCGCCATCGCCGTACCGCTGGCCGAGCTTGACGATCCGCGTGTATCCGCCGGCGCGCCCCGCGACTTTCGGGGCGATCGTCGTGAAGAGCTCGCCGATCACCTCCCGGTCCTTGATCAGGCGCCCCACTTCCCGCCGGGCATGGACCCCCGTGGCGGGGAGATCGGGCTTCGCAACGGCGTTCTTCGCGCGCGTGATGATCTTCTCCACGACCATACGCGTTTCCTTCGCCTTGGCGACCGTCGTCGTGATCCTCTTGTGGCGGAGCAGCGCCGTCGACAGCGCGGCGAGCGTCGCGCGCCGGTGGCTCGCCGTGCGTTTTAGTTTACGTCCCGATTTGCGGTGTCGCATTGTGTGGTTTCCGGTTTCTACGGTGAATGACGTTCACGTTCGTGCGGGGGAATCACTCCCCTTCTTTCAGGTACTTCGTGACATCCATGCCGAATGTGAGTTTCTCGGCTTCGATGATCTCCGCGAGCTCGGCGAGCGATTTCCGGCCGAAATTCCGGAACTTCAGGAGCTCGGATTCGTCGCGGCGCACGAGGTCGGCGATGGTCTTGATGTTCGCCGCACGCAGGCAGTTGTGCGAGCGCACGGAGAGCTCGAGCTCGTCGACCGGCGTCAGGAGCACTTTCCGGATGCGCGCAAATTCCGCATCCTGCGCCGATTCTTCCTTCGGCGCCTCGGGCTCCATATCGAAGTTGATGAACAGCTGAATATGGTCGCGCAGGATCTTCCCGGCGTACGCGAGCGCATCCTCCGGCGTGATGGACCCGTCGGTGTCGATCTCGATCGTCAGCTTCTCGTAATCGGTCTGCTGTCCCACGCGCGTCGTCTCGACAAAATAGCGGACGTTCACGATCGGCGTGAAGACCGAATCGATCGGGATGACGCCGAGCGTCTGGTCCGGGGCCTTGTTTTCCTCGGCGACAACGTAGCCGACGCCCCGGCCGATCCGCAGATCGAGCTCGAAGTTCGCCTCGGTGTTCAGCGTCGCGATGTGGAGCTTCGGGTTCAGAATCTCCAGGTCCGGCGTCGCTTTCTGTATGTCGCCCGCCGTGAAATCCATCGGCCCCTTGAGGGGGACGACGACCCGGTTTGTCTTCTTGTTGATGAGCTTCATCCGGACCTGCTTGAGGTTCAGCACCATGTCCGGCACGTCCTCGACAACGCCGGGGATCGTCGAAAACTCGTGCTGGACCCCGTCCACCTTGAATGCCGTGACGGCGAACCCGGGAAGAGACGAGAGGAGGACCCGCCGCATCGCGTTCCCGATTGTCACGCCGAATCCTTTCTCCAGGGGCTGGACGATGAACCGTCCGAACGTCGGCGAGTATGTCGACTCGTCGAGCTGGATTTTCTCCGGCATCTGGATCGTTCCTGTTGTCATAGCGTTCCCACCTTCTCTTACTTTGAGTAGAGTTCGACGATGAGCTGCTCGTCGGCGTTCAACGGGATATCCGCCCGTTCGGGGACGTTCAGGAATACCCCCGTCATGGCGGCCTTGTCCAGGCTGAGCCAGGGGAGCATCGCCGTATCCTTCATTCTCTTCATGGACGCGTGAAGCACTTCGAGCTTCTTGCTCTTGTCGCGCACCTGGATGGAATCGCCCGCCTTCAGGAGATACGAGGGGATGTCCACCGAGTGGTTGTTCACGAGGAAATGACCGTGGTTGACGAGCTGCCGCGCCGCCTTGCGCGACGGGGCGAGCCCGAGCCTGTAGACCACGTTGTCCAGCCGGCGCTCCAGAAGCTTCACGAGCGTCTCGCCGGTGCGCCCGGTCTGCCTCAGCGCGCGCTCGAACGTGTTCCGGAACTGCTTTTCCTGCAGCCCGTACATCCGGCGGACCTTCTGCTTCTCGCGAAGCTGCACGCCGTACTCGGAGATCTTGGTCCGGCGGCTCTGGCCGTGCTGCCCCGGGGGGAATGCGCGGCGTTCCACCGGGCACTTCTCGGTGAAGCACTTCGTCCCCTTCAGGAACAACTTCTGCTTTTCCCGCCTGCACAGCCTGCAACTCGCATCGGTATATCGTGCCATAAAGGTTCTTTCTGCTCAGTCTCTAAAATGCCGTCGTGGATTACACTCTCCGCCGTTTGGGCGGTCGACAGCCGTTGTGGGGGATCGGCGTGACGTCGCGGATGCTCGAGATCTCGAGCCCCGTCACCTGGAGCGCCCTGATGGCGGCCTCGCGGCCCGAGCCCGGACCTTTCACGAACACCTCCACCTTGCGCAGCCCCAGGTCGTACGCCGCTTTTGCGGCGGCCTCGGCGGAGACCTGCGCGGCGTACGGCGTGTTCTTGCGCGACCCCTTGAAACCGTTCTTGCCCGCCGACGACCAGCTTATCGTGTTGCCGTAGACATCCGTGATCGTCACGATGACGTTGTTGAACGTCGCCTTGACGAACGCCTTGCCGCTGACGTCGACCTGGATCTTTTTCTTTTTCTTGACGAGTTCTGCAGCCCCACCGGCTGCCGGAGCGGTTTTTGCCACTCGTTCCTCCCGTGATTGATGGACTTCTACGCCGTGATGTTAGGTCTTGGCGGCGACTTTCTTCTTTCCTGCGACGGTCTTGCGGCGCCCTTTCCGGGTGCGCGAATTCGTCCTCGTCCTCTGGCCCCTGACCGGCAGCCCTTTCCGGTGCCTGATGCCGCGGTAGCACCCGATGTCCATGAGACGCTTGATGTTCATCTGCGTCTCGCTCCGGAGCGCGCCTTCCACCTTGAAGTCGGCGGTGATGATGCCGCGGATCTTCGCGACCTCGTCGTCGTTCAGGTCCCCGACTTTCTTGTTGACGTCGACTCCCGCCTTCGAAAGGATGGCGCGCGCCGACGTCCGGCCGATCCCGTAGATGTAGGTGAGACCGACTTCAGACCGTTTCTTTTTCGGCAGATCGATTCCTGCAATGCGGGCCAACGGTTCTCCTCCTTCTTAACCCTGACGCTGTTTGTGTTTCGGATTCTTGCAGATCACCCGGACGACGCCCTTCCGGCGGATGATCTTGCAGTTGATGCATATTTTCTTGACCGACGACCGGACTTTCATAACGCACACGCCATTATTTGTACCTGTATGTGATCCGACCTTTCGTCAGATCGTACGGCGAAAGCTCTACCGTCACCTTGTCGCCTACAAGGATCTTGATGAAATTCATCCTCATCTTTCCCGAAATATGCGCAAGCACATTGTGCCCGTTTTCGAGACTCACCTTGAACATCGCGTTCGGAAGGGTCTCGGTGATGACGCCGTCGACTTTGATGGGACCTTGTTTTGCCATAGGTGACCGGCCCGGAGTTACCGGGTGAGGATGTCCGCTTCTCCTGTCGTTACAACGATTGTGTGTTCAAAATGCGCCGACGGCTTCCCGTCCGCCGTGCGGACGGTCCATCCGTCCTCCCCGACCGTCACGCGGTGGGTCCCCGCGTTCACCATCGGTTCAATCGCCAGTGCCATGCCTTCCTTCAGCACCACTCCCGTCCCCGGCTCCCCGTAGTTCGGGACCGCGGGGTCCTCGTGAAGGTTCTTCCCGATGCCGTGCCCCACGAGGTCGCGCACAATGGAAAACCCCGCGGCCTCGACGCAGCGCTGGACCGCGGCGGACACGTCGTGCAGATGGTTTCCCGCCCGCGCCTGCGCGATCCCCTGCAGGAGCGCCTCTTCCGTCACGCGCAGGAGACGCGATTTCTCCTCCGAAACCCTTCCGACGGGAAACGTGCGCGCACCGTCCCCGAAATACCCGCTCTTCTTCGCTCCCACGTCGATGGAGACGATCTGCCCCTCCTCGAGCTTCCCTCCGCCCGGAATGCCGTGCACGACCTCGTCGTCGATCGAGACGCACAGCGTCCCGGGGAACAGGTTGCGCCTGTCGTGCCCGTACCCCTTGAACGCCGGTTCCCCGCCCCGCGACCGGATGTAGTCTTCCGCGATCGAGTCCAGGTCCCGCGTCCGGACCCCCGGGGCGATCCTGGCGCCCACCAGGGCGAGCACCTCGGCGACGATCCGGCAGCTCTCTTTCATCAACCCGATCTCGCGCGTATTTTTCACCGGCACGTGTGCCATGGGTGCCGCCTAGCGGAGACGTCCCTTCATCTTCCCCGACTTCATGAACCCGTCATAGTGCCGCATGAGCAGGTGCGACTCGACCTGCTGGAGGGTGTCGAGAGCGACGCCGACCATGATCAGGAGGCTCGTCCCCCCGAAGAACTGCGCAAACGTCTGCGCGACGCCGAAGCGCGTCACAAACGCCGGGAGGATCGCGATGATCGCGAGGAAGATCGACCCGGGGAGCGTGATTTTCGTCAGGATGTTGTCGATGAAGTCGGAGGTATGGTTGCCCGGGCGTATCCCCGGGATGAACCCCCCCTGCTTCTGCATGTTCTCGGAGACGTCCTTCGGGTTGAACGCGATCGCCGTGTAGAAATAGGTGAAGAACACGATCATCACGGCGTAAAAGAACGAGTACGTGAGCGACGTGTACTGGAAATAACCCGAGAGCGTCTGCATGAACTCGCTCTCGGGAAAAAACGTCAGGATCGTGCTCGGGATGAACATGATCGACTGCGCGAAGATGATCGGCATGACGCCCGCCGTGTTGACGCGCAGGGGGATGTACTGGGTCACCCCGCCGTACACCTTTCTCCCGACGACGCGTTTCGCGTACTGTACCGGGATGCGCCGCGTCCCCTGGGTCACGAGCACGACCCCCGCGACGATCGCGACCATGACGCCGAGGATGATGACGTCGATGATGAGGTTCGACCCCACGCGGAACTGGTCCACGATGGAGTGGGGAAATCTGGCGATGATGCCGATGAAGATGATGAGCGAAATCCCGTTTCCCATTCCCCGTTCGGTGATCTGTTCCCCGAGCCACATCATGAACATCGTCCCCGCCGTCAGGAACAGGACCGTGCTCATCGTGAAGGAGATCCCCTGGATCTCGAACGGCACGATCGGCTGCCCTTCCAGCGTCAGACTCGTCAGGCGCACGCTCACGCCCCAGCCCTGGAGCGCCGCGACGACGACGGTGCCGTAGCGCGTGAGCTGGTTCAGTTTCTTCCGCCCCTCTTCCCCCTCTTTTGAAAGCTTCTGAAAGTACGGGACCACCGCACCCAACAGCTGGAGTATGATCGAGGAGCTGATGTACGGCATGATGCCGAGCGCGAAGATCGCGGCGTTCTTGAACGCGCCTCCGACAAAGAGGTCGTACAGCCCGAACAGGGTGTTCGACGCCTGGCTCGCTTCCGCCCGCGCGAGCAGGGGCGCGTCGACGCCCGGGAGCGTGACGTGCGCGCCGATACGGACGATGATAAGGAGCGCCGCGGTAAACATGAGCCGCGTGCGGAGCTCCTGAATCTTCAGAACGTTGCGTACACTTTCGGCAAAATTAGCCATTCGTCTTCGGAGTTGAGCTTATCGTTTGCGCTTTGCCCCCCGCGGTCTCGATCTTCAGGAGGGCGGATTTGCTGAACGCGTGAGCAGCGACATCGAGCTTCACCGTGATCTCGCCCGTCCCGAGCACTTTCAGCCGGGCGCCGGCCCCGTGCAGGACCCCGAGCTTCGCGAGGAGCTCGGGCGTCACCACGCCTCCCGTCACTTTCCCGTCGGACGCCAGCTTCTGGAGCGTCCGGATGTTGATGACCTGGTACTCCACCCGGAACGGGCTGTGGAACCCCCGCTTCGGGATGCGGCGGACCAGCGGCATCTGTCCCCCCTCGAACCACGCCCGGTGCCGCGTTCCGGAGCGCGACCCCGCCCCTTTGTGGCCGCGCGTGGACGTCCCGCCGTGTCCCGAGCCCTGACCGCGCCCGATCCGTTTCCGTTTTTTCGTGGATCCCGGAGCGGGCTTCATTGTGCTGAGTATGTCTTTCGCCATTGTGTGGTTCCCGAAACTGACGTGGTTGCGTACGGTCTTCAGACTTCTTCGACGCGGACGAGGTGGATCACCTTCCGTATCATCCCGCGGATCTGCGGCGTGTCATTCTTGACGACCGAGTAATTGGGCCTGCCGAGGCCGAGCGCTTTGATCGTCCGCTTCTGCGGCTCGATCTGGTCGATGATGCTCCTTGTCTGCGTGATCTTCAGCTGCTTTGCCATTGCCTGGCCCCGATTCTTAGTTCGATGCCGGAGCCGCGGGGGCCCCGAAGAGTTCGTGCAAGTCGATCCCGCGCCGCGCAGCGACGGACCTCGCGTCCACGAGGCTCAGGAGCGCCGCCATCGTCGCCTTGACCGCGTTGTGCGGGTTCGACGACCCCAGCGACTTCGTCAGGACGTCCCTGACGCCGGCGGATTCGAGCACTGCGCGGACGCCTCCCCCGGCGATGAGTCCCGTACCGGGCGAGGCCGGCTTGAGGAGCACGCGCCCGGCCCCGAACTTCCCGATCACCGGGTGCGGGATCGTGCCGTTCACGATCGGGACCATGACGACGTTTTTCTTGGCGTCATCGACTCCCTTGGAGATCGCATCGGCGACTTCATTCGCCTTCCCCAGTCCGATGCCGACGTGCCCCCTGCCGTCGCCGACGACGACGATCGCGTTGAAGCTGAACCGGCGTCCCCCCTTCACCACCTTCGCGACGCGGTTGATGTGGACGAGCCTGTCTTTCAGCTCGAGTTCGCTTGCTCTGATACGTGCCAACGTTGTCCCTCTCTTTTCTTGTGTGCTCCCGCCTCCGTACCTGCTGTCGGGAGAGGACTCGAACCTCTACTCACGGCTCCAAAGGCCGCTGTCCTGCCATTAGACGACCCGACAAACATCAGGTGGCGCCTTCTGCGCCACGGGTGGCGCCGGGGAGCGAAGACCGCGCTTCGTCAGCAGGGGTCAGAACTTGAGACCGCCCTCGCGCGCCCCGTCCGCCATCGCTTTCACCACGCCGTGATACAGGTAGCCGTTCCTGTCGAACACCACCTGCGTGATCTTCTTTTCGATCGCCTTCTGCGCCGTGATCTTCCCCACGAGCTTCGCCTTCGCGGCCTGCCCCTTCAGGTCCCTGAACTGGTCCCTGTCGGGCTTCGAGAGGTTCGAGACGGCCACGAGCGTCTTACCCGTCGAGTCGTCGATGATCTGCGCGTAGACGTTCCTGAGGCTCCGGAAGACCGTCAGCCGCGGGCGTTCGGGCGTTCCGGTGATCCGCAGACGGATGTGGACTTTCAGGCGGCTGCGGTGCTCGGTCTTTTTCTTCGTAATCATTGCGTCAGTTCCCGGTCGGTGACATTATGCCTTGGCTCCGCTCGCCGCCGCGGCCTTGCCGGCCTTCCTGCGGATGTATTCGCCTTCGTACTTCACCCCTTTCCCCTTGTACGGTTCGGGGGGGCGGAACGAACGGATCTTCGCGGCAACCTGGCCCACAAGCGCGCGGTCGATGCCGCTGATGGTGATGTTGTTCTGCGTCGGCGTCTCGATCTTGATCCCCTCCGGCGGAGCGAAAAGAATCGGGTGGGAAAACCCGAGGAGGAGCTGGAGCTTCTTTCCCTTGAGCTCCGCCCTGTAGCCGACGCCGACGAGCTCGAGCTTCCTGGTGTACCCCTCGGTGACTCCCCTGACCATGTTGGCGAGGAGGGCGCGCCAGAGCCCGTGCAGCGACCGGTGCAGCTTCAGGTCGGACGGGCGCGAAAGGCGGATCGCGTTCTCCTTGATCTCCACGCTGATGGCGGGGTGGACGTCCGCCGCCAGCTGCCCCTTCGGTCCCGCAACAGTGACGGTCTGTCCGCTCCGGGCCACCTTGACGCCCGCGACGATGGGTATCGGTTTTCTTCCTACTCGTGACACGTTCTGATCCTCCTTCAGGTTACCAGACTTCGCAGAGCACTTCGCCGCCCATGCGCGCGAGCCGGGCCTGCTTGTCCGTCATGAGCCCTTTCGGGGTCGAAATGACCGCGACGCCGAGACCGCCAAGGACGCGCGGGATCCCGTCCGCGTCGACATAATGCCGGAGACCCGGGCGGCTGACACGGCGGAGCCCCGCGATCACCGGCTGGCCGTCGTTGTACTTCAGCTGGATGCGGATGACGCCCTGTGCGGACTCCTTCACCTCGGTATAGGAGGCGATGAATTTCTGCGCGACGAGCAGCTTCGTCAGCTCGCGCTTGAGCGTTGACGCCGGGACATCGACCCGCTTGTGCTTCGCCTGGATGGCGTTGCGCAGCCTGGTCAGATAATCGGCGACGGGGTCGGTCATTGTCATGATTCTGCCTCTCCTGCAACTGTCCGGATCAAAGAATTTAACCGCTGCCTACCAGCTTGCCTTCGTGACGCCGGGGATCTTCCCTTCGAGCGCGAGCTCGCGGAATGCGATCCGCGAAACGCCGAACTTCCGCATGAAGCTCCGCGGGCGCCCCGTGACCACGCACCGGTTGTGAAGCCGGGTCGGACAGCTGTCGCGCGGGAGCTGCCGCAGGGCGACGTAATCCCCCTTCTCCTTCAGTTCCTTCCGGATCGCGGCGTACTTCAGCACCGTTCGTTCGCGCCTCGCCTGGCGGGCTTTCGAGCTCGTCTTTGCCATTCCTTCCGTCCTTCTATTGTGCCGTTTCCATTATTTCCTGGCGCTTCACGAACGGCATGCCGAACGCCTTCAGGAGCTCGTAGGCCTCCTGATCGGTCTTCGCCGTCGTGACGAACGTGATGTCCATCCCGAACACCTTCGTGATCCTGTCGACGTCGATCTCCGGGAACACGGTGTGCTCCTTTATGCCGATCGTGTAGTTGCCGCGGCCGTCGAACGATTTGTCCGAGAGGCCCCGGAAGTCCCTAATGCGTGGGACCGAGACGCTGATGAAACGGTCGAGGAACTCGTACATGTGCGCCCTGCGCAGCGTCACCCGGCAGCCGATCGGCATCTTCTCGCGCAGCTTGAAATTGGATATCGATTTCTTCGCCCTCGTGATCACCACCTTCTGCCCGACGATCGCCTCAAGGTCGCGCGCGGCGGCCTCCACGAGCTTCGCATCCTGCGTCGCCTCTCCCACGCCGATGTTGATCGCGACTTTCTCAAGACGCGGAACCTGCATCGGGCTCTTGTACTTGAACCGCTTGATGAGAAGCGGCACCACGTCCTTTTTGTACGTCTCCGCGAGCCGCGCGACGACGTGTTCCCTGGGCTTCTTCTCTTTCGGCGCTTTGGGCGCGGGCGCGGCAGCGGGTTCGCCCTTCGGGACTTTCGGGGGTTTCGCCTGTTTTCCGGCCGGCTGCCCCGCTCCTGGCTCCCCTTTCTGCTTCGGAGGCTTCTCTCCTCCGTGCTTCTTTTCTTTCTCGTCGCTCATACCGACTCGCGTGTCTTCGTATTAGTGTGTGTTAGAGCGTTTCGCCGGTCGACCTCGACACCCGCAGGCGCTTCGTCTTGCCGGTGGCGGGGTCGGTCACGATCTTCGTTCCCAGGCGCGTGACTTCGTTCGTCTTGGGGTCCATCAGCATGACGTTCGACACGTGGATGGGCGCCTCGCGCTGGACGATCCCCCCCTGGGGGTTCTTCTGGCTCGGGCGGCTGTGCCGCTTCATGATGTTCACCCCCTCGATGATCACCCGCTGCTTCTCCGGGTACACCTTCAGCACCTTCCCGCTTTTGCCGCGGGAGTTGCCGGCGATCACCATCACATTGTCGTTCTTCCGGATCTTCATGGTTCTTCCTCGGTTGTCGTTACAGCACTTCGGGAGCGAGAGACACGATCTTCATGTACTGCTTCTCGCGCAGTTCGCGGGCGACGGGGCCGAAGATGCGGCTTCCCCGCGGCTCCCCCTGCTCGTTGATGAGCACGGCCGCGTTCTCGTCGAACCTGATGAACGAGCCGTCCTTGCGCCGGGTCTCCTTCTTCGTGCGGACGATGACCGCACGCGCGACTTCCCCCTTCTTCACCGTGGCGCCCGGAATCGCGGTCTTCACGCTCACGACGACGACGTCCCCCAGTCCCGCATACCTGCGGTCGGATCCGCCGAGCACACGGATGCAGCGGACTTTTTTCGCGCCGGAGTTGTCGGCGACGACGAGGTTTGTTTCTTCCTGAATCATGTGTTGACTCCGTGGAGGGGGTTCATTTCGCCTTTTCCAGGATCTCGACCAGACGCCAGCGCTTCAGCTTGCTCAGGGGGCGCGTTTCCATGATCTTCACCGTGTCCCCGACGCCCGCCGCCCGCTTTTCGTCGTGCGCCATGAGATTCGTCGTCCGGCGGAAATACTTCTTGTAGATCGGATGAGGCACGCGCCGCTCGATCGCGACGACGATGCTCTTCTCCATCTTGTTGCTTACCACGCGGCCGACGCGGGTCTTCCGCTGCGCCGTGCGTTTCGGCTCCGGGGCCTTCCGTGTTTCGTCAGTCATTTTGCATCCTTCTTCGTGACTGCAGGGGGCGCGGCGGCCCGCTGCTTTTCGTTAATGAGCGTCTTGAGCCTGGCGATATCCCGCCGGACGGAGCGGACCTTGATCGGGCTTTCAAGCTGGCTGGTCGCAAGCTGGAAGCGCAGGTTCCCCAGGCTTTCTTCCTCGTCCGCCAGGCGCTTGCGGAGCTCGTCGATCGAAAGATCCCGTATTTCTGATGTTTTCATAGACCGTCCTTTCCTGTCACTTCCCTTCGAAGTCCGGGCGGGCGCTTATGCGCGTCCGTATCGGCAGCTTGTGCGAGGCGAGGCGCAGGGCTTCGACCGCCGTGGCTTTCGTCGTCCCCCCCACCTCGAACATGACGCGGCCCGGTTTCACGACGGCGACCCAGTACTCCGGGGCGCCCTTCCCCTTCCCCATGCGGGTCTCCGCGGGCTTCTTCGTGACCGGCTTGTCGGGGAAGATCCTGATCCAGACGCGCCCCTCCCTCTTCATGAGCCTCGTCAGCGTGACGCGCGCCGCCTCGATCTGGCGCTGGGTGATCCAGCCGGGCTCCAGGGCCTTCAGACCGAAGTCCCCGAAGTCGATGTTCGATCCGCGGGTCGCTTTTCCCCGCATCCGCCCCCGCTGCGCTTTCCTGTATTTGACCCTCTTGGGCATCAACATGGCAGACTACTCCGTCGTTATCGCTTGCTCATTGTCCGCGGCGGGGAGGGGCCTGCATGCTCTGCTGAGCGTCAAGCACTTCACCCTTGCATATCCACACTTTCACGCCGATCGCGCCGTACACCGTCCGGGCGGTCGCCGTCGCATAGTCGATCTCGGCGCGGAGCGTGTGCAGCGGAATGCGTCCTTCCTTGTACTGCTCGCGCCGCGACATTTCGGCGCCGCCGAGGCGTCCGCTCGTCATCACGCGCACACCCTCCGCACCCATCCTCATCGCCGCCGTGATGCCGTTCTTCATCGCACGGCGGAACGCAATGCGTCCCTCGAGCTGCTGGGCGATGTTCTCCGCCACGAGATACGCGTCGAGCTCGGGACGCTTGATCTCGTTGATCAGGATCTTGACTTCCTTGTTCGTGATCTTCTTCAGCTCTTCCTCGAGCTGTGAAATTTCCTTCCCGCTCCTTCCGATGACAATGCCCGGACGCGACGTGTTGATCGTGATGACCGCCCGCTTCGGCGTCCGCTCAATGAGGATGCGGGAGATCCCGGCTTTCTTCAGCCGGTTCCGCACGTAGTTCCGGATCGTCGTGTCTTCCGCGAGCTTGCTCGCGAAGGACTTTTCGTCGTACCAGTTGGAATCCCACGAACGGATGATGCCCAGACGCAGGCCGATCGGATTTACTTTCTGTCCCAAATATCCTCCAGGGTGAACGTCCTATTTCGTTTCGGCGGCGGGTTTCTGCTTCGCGCCGCTTTTTGCCGCTTTCGTGTCCTTCGCGGGTTTCGGAGAGGACTTCGGCGCCATCTTCGACTTCGAATTCGGCGTCTCCTTCGGCTTCGAGTCCGCTTCTCTCGCCGAGACGACGATCGTCACATGGTTCGAGCGCTTCCGGATGCGGAACGCGCGCCCCATCGGCGCGGGGCTGATCCGCTTCATCGTCATGCCGCCGTCCACGGTGGCGCGCCTGACGACGATCTCCTCGGGCTCCAGACGCCCTCCCTCATCCTTGTTCTGCAGGTTCGCCACCGCCGAGCGGAGGACCTTCTCCGCCACTTTCGAGGCGTGCTTGGGAGAGAAATGGAGTATGTGGAGCGCTTCGGGCACCGACTTCCCCCGGATGAGATCGATCACCAGCCGCATCTTGCGGGGCGAGGTGCCGATGTACCTGTTAATCGCCTGAGCTTCCATTGGATCCTCTCGAGCCGCGCCTTAGGCCGCGGGGGTTGTGGTTTCTTCCTTCTTGATCCCCGGATGGACGCGAAACGTCCGCGTCGGGGAGAATTCTCCGAGCTTGTGGCCGACCATCCCCTCGTGGATGTACACCGGGATGAACTTGTTCCCGTTGTGCACCGCAAAGGTGTGGCCGACAAAATCAGGAGTGATCGTGCACGAACGGGACCAGGTCTTGATGACTTTCTTCTGGTTCGACTTGTTGAGCGCTTCCACCTGTTCGAGCACTCGCTGGCTGACGAACGGTCCTTTTTTCAGCGAACGGGTCATTGCGTGGTTATCTCCTCCGTTTCACGATGTATTTGCTCGACGGTTTTTTTCTCCACCGTGTCTTCTTTCCCTTCGTGTGCCAGCCCCAGGGCGAGACCGGATGGGGATTCCCCTGCGGGGATTTCCCCTCGCCGCCGCCGTGCGGGTGATCGACCGGGTTCATGACGACCCCCCGCGACTGCGGGCGGATGCCGAGCCAGCGGGAGCGGCCGGCCTTGCCGATGCTTATGTTCTCGTGGTCGGCGTTCCCGACGCTGCCGATCGTCGCAAGGCATTCCGCCGGGATGTTCCGGATTTCGCCGGACGGGAGGCGGAGCTGCGCGAATTTCCCCTCCTTCGCCATAAGCTGTATGCTCATCCCCGCGCTGCGCGCCAGCTGGGCCCCTTTGCCGGGCCGCATCTCGACGTTGTGCACAAACGTCCCCGCCGGGATCCCCGCCAGGGGGAGCGCGTTACCGGCCCTGATCTCTGCATCCGGACCGGACCGGAGGACATCCCCCGTCTTCACGCCGTCGGGGGCGATGATGTACCGCCGTTCGCCGTCCGCGTACTGGAGGAGCGCGATGCGCGCGGAGCGGTTCGGATCGTATTCGATCGCCGTGACCTTCGCATCCATGCCGAACTTGTTCCGCTTGAAATCGATGATGCGGTAGAACCGCTTGTGGCCGCCGCCGCGGTGCCTCGACGTCACGCGGCCCGTGTTGTTCCTCCCCCCGGATTTCCGCAGGGGCTCCAGAAGCGATTTCTCCGGAGTGGTCTTCGTGATCTCGTCGAACGCTGCCACGGACATCCACCGCGTCCCCGGCGTCACCGGTTTGAATTTGCGTATCGCCATGACTGTGTGTTCCCCGTGTCAGACGTTCTGGAAGAACTGGATCTTGTCGCCGTCCTTGAGCCGCACGATCGCCTTCTTCCATGCAGGCGTGCGCCCCGCAAACCGCCCCTTGCGCGTCATCTGGGATTTGGATTTCCCCTTGTGACGGCTCGTGCGGACGCCGAGGACGGTGACGTTGAATTTCTTTTCGACCGCGCGCGCGATCTCGATCTTGTTCGCGGAGAGCGTCACTTCGAAGGCATACTGCCCCTTCTCCTGGAGTGCGGTCATCTTTTCGGTGACGATCGGTCGTTTCAGTATGCCAGTCATTCTCGTCAGTTCTTGAATGTGTTCTGAAGGACCTCGACGGCGCTCTTCTGTATCAGAAGGATCTGGTTGTTGACGATGTCGTAGGTGGAGGCCTTGTCCGCCTCCAGGATGCCGAACTTCGGTATATTCCTCCCCGATTTCACGACGTTGGCGTCGGCGCGGGGGAGGAGCATCAGCGTTTTTGACGCATGGAGCTCAAGGGCCTTCAGCACCGTGACCATCTCCTTCGTCTTCGGCGCCTGGAACGTGAAGTCCTCCACGATCCGTATCTGTCCCTCTTTCGCCTTGTACGAGAGGGCGGACTTGCGCGCGAGCTTCCGGAGCCCCGCGGGGAGCGTGCTCGAGTAGTCACGGGGCTTGGGACCGAATATCGACCCCCCGCCCACCATCACCGGCGAACGCGACGACCCCTGGCGCGCCTGGCCCGTGTGCTTCTGCTTGAACGGCTTCTTCCCGCCGCCGCGGACTTCCGCGCGCGTCTTCACCTTCGAGGTCCCCTGGCGCTGGTTGGCGAGGTAGACCCGGACGGCGCGGTACATGGCGTCCTCGTTCGGCTCGATGCCGAATATGTCGGCGGACAGCTTCACCTTTTCGCCGCTCTTCGTGCCGTCTTTCTTATAGACATCCAGTTCCATTGCCGCACTCACTTTAAGGATTATTGAGCTTTGCGCTTCCGGATTTCAAGGTAGCCGTTGATCGCCCCGGGGACCGAGCCCTTCAGCAGGAGGAGATTCGAGTCGGGGATGATGCCGACGACCTTCAGGTTGTGCACCGTGACCTGCTCGCCCCCCATCCTCCCCGCCATGCGCATGCCTTTGAAGACCCGCGAAGGGTGCGACGACGATCCGATCGATCCCGGCGCGCGCTCCCTGTCGCTCTGGCCGTGCGTACGGAACCCGCCGCCGAAGTGGTGGCGCTTGACGACGCCCTGGAAGCCCTTCCCCTTCGACGTGCCGATGACCGACACGACGTCCCCCTTGGCGAACACCGTCTCGACCTTGATCTCCTGGCCGGGCTGGAATTCCGCCATCCCGATTTCACGGAACTCGCGGACGAGCTTCGAGGGCTTTGCGCCGGATTTCGCAAAATGCCCCTTCGCGGGCTTCGTCACGAGCCGTTCGCGCATCGGGTCGAATCCGAGCTGCACCGCTTCGTACCCGTCACGCTCTTTCGTCTTGATCTGCGTGACGTAACACGGTCCGGCCTCGATCACCGTGCACGGTACCACCTGACCAGAGTCGTCGAAGATGCTGGTCATGCCGATTTTTTTCCCCAGGAGTCCGTTCATGCGTTCATCCATTGTGAGAATACACCGCCAGGGAGCCGACAGCTCCGCCGACGGCGCCGATGCCGCTCCCGTGCCGTCCCGGCCGTACCTCACCGCCGGAACGACGCTCCACGCCAGACCTTCAAATGATCGCGGGTTACACTTTGATCTCGACGTCGACGCCCGCGGGCAGATCCAGCTTCATCAGGGAGTCGACCGTCTTATTCGTCGAGTTGAGGATGTCGATCAGCCGCTTGTGCGCGCGCGTCTCGAACTGCTCCCTCGACTTTTTGTCAACATGAGGAGAACGAAGCACAGTATAGACCGTACGCTTCGTGGGTAACGGGATCGGGCCTGAGACCACAGCGCCTGTTGACTTTACAGTCTTGATGATTTTTTCCGCAGACTTGTCGATCAGGTTGTGATCGTATGATTTGAGCTTTATGCGTATTTTTTGCCCGGCCACGTTTGTCAGTACTCCTTCGTCACCACTCTCGACAACGGGAGGCGCGGCCCACAGGGACGCACCTCCCACGGATGCTTATTCTACAATCTTCGTCACGACGCCGGCGCCCACGGTGCGGCCGCCCTCACGGATGGCGAACCGGAGCCCTTCCTCCATCGCGATGGTGCTTATCAGCTCGACGTTCATGCCGTCCACGTTGTCGCCCGGCATGATCATCTCGGTCCCCGCGGCGAGCGTCGCGACGCCTGTCACGTCCGTCGTCCGGAAGTAGAACTGCGGCCGGTACCCGGTGAAGAACGGCGTATGGCGGCCCCCCTCCTCTTTCTTCAGCACGTACACCTGCGCGAGGAATTTCTTGTGCGGGGTGATCGAACCCGGCTTCGCGATCACCTGCCCGCGCTCGAGCTGCGTTTTTTCCACGCCGCGCAGCAGGAGTCCCGCGTTGTCGCCCGCCTGGACCTCGTCAAGCTCCTTGCGGAACATCTCCGCGCCCGTCACGACGGTCTTCATGTGCGCGCCGAGACCGATGACTTCCACCTCGTCGCCGACCTTCGCCTTGCCGCGCTCGACACGGCCGGTCCCGACGGTGCCGCGCCCGGTGATCGAGAAGACGTCCTCGACGGGCATCAGGAACGGCTTGTCGATGTCGCGCTGGGGCACCGGGAAGTAGGTGTCCACCGCGTTCATGAGATCCATGATGCACTTGAACGCGGGATCGTCCGGCTTGGAATCGGGTTTGAGGGCCGCTTCCATCGCCTTGAGCGCGCTCCCGCGGATGATCGGAATCTCGTCCCCGGGATATTCATACTTCTTCAGGAGGTCGCGCAGCTCGAGCTCGACGAGGTCAAGAAGCTCCGGATCGTCCACCGCGTCCACCTTGTTCATGAAGACGATCATCCGGGGGACACCGACCTGATGGGCGAGCAGGATGTGCTCGCGCGTCTGGGGCATGGGTCCGTCGGTCGCCGCCACGACGAGGATGGCGCCGTCCATCTGGGCCGCGCCCGTGATCATGTTCTTCACGTAATCGGCGTGGCCGGGGCAGTCCACGTGCGCGTAGTGCCGCTTTTCCGTGGAGTACTCGACGTGCGCCGTCGCGATGGTGATGCCGCGCTCGCGCTCTTCCGGGGCGTTGTCGATGCTGTCGAACGTCCGGATCGCCGAGAGGCCCTTCTTCGCGAGGACCATGGTGATGGCGGCGGTCAGCGTCGTCTTCCCGTGATCAACGTGGCCGATCGTGCCGACGTTCAGATGTGGTTTGTCACGATTAAATTTCTCTTTTGCCATTGTTCTGCACTCCTCTGGTATAGAAGGGGATGTGGGTGAGGGCCCCTGAATCTATGCGTTGACTGTTTCCTTGCCCTTGAGCTTTTCTATGATCTGGTCCGTGACGCTCCGCGGCGTCTCGTCGTAATGCGACAGCTCCATCGTGTAGATGGCCCGTCCCTGCGTCATCGAGCGGAGCGTGGTGGAATAGCCGAACATTTCCGACAGGGGGACCGCCGCCTTGATGACCTGGGCGTCCTTCCGCGGATTCATCCCCTCGATCTTGCCGCGCCGCGAGTTCAGGTCGCCGATGACGTCTCCCATGTATTCCTCGGGCGTGACGACCTCCACGGCCATGATCGGCTCGAGGATCGCCGGATTCGCCCTGCGTGCCGCCTCCTTGAACGCGATGGAGCCGGCGATCTTGAACGCCATCTCGGAGGAATCGACGTCATGGTACGAACCGTCGTACAGCTTCACCTTCACGTCCTCCACCGGGTAGCCCGCCAGGACGCCGTTCTTCATGGCCTCCACGATCCCCTGCTCCACCGGTTTGATGTATTCCTTCGGGACGACGCCGCCGACAATCGCGTTTTCGAATTCGAACCCCTTCCCCTTTTCGTTGGGCTCGATTTCGATCCATACGTGGCCGTACTGGCCGCGGCCGCCCGACTGGCGGACAAATTTCCCCTCCGCATGGACCTTCTTGCGGATCGTTTCCTTGTAGGCGACCTGCGGTTTGCCGATGTTGGCCTCGACCCGGAATTCCCTCTTCATCCTGTCGATGATGATCTCCAGGTGGAGCTCCCCCATCCCGCTGATGATCGTCTGTCCCGTTTCCTCGTTCGTCGCCACACGGAGCGTGGGATCCTCTTCCGTCAGCTTCTGGAGCGCCTCGCCCATTTTCTCCTGGTCGGCCTTCGTCTTCGGTTCGATCGCCACATGGATGACGGGATCGGGGAACGTCATCTTCTCGAGAATGATCGGATCGTTCTCGTCGCAGAGCGTGTCCCCGGTGCGCGTGTGCTTGAGTCCCACGGCGGCCACGATATCCCCCGCGTAGGCCTCGTCGACGTCTTCGCGCGAGTTCGCATGCATGCGGAGAATGCGGCTGATCCGCTCCTTCTTGTCGGCCACCGGGTTGTACACGTACGTGCCCGACTTGAGGGTCCCGGAGTAGACGCGGAAATAGGTCAGGCGGCCGACGAACGGATCGGTCATGATCTTGAACGCCAGGGCGGCGAACTGCCCCCTGTCGTCGATCTTCCGCGTGACATGATCCGTCAGGTTGATGTGATGCCCGGTGATCGTCCCCTCGTTCAGATCGACGGGGGACGGGAGGTAATCGATGATCCCGTCCAGGAGCATCTGGACCCCCTTGTTCTTGAACGAGGAGCCGCAGAGCACGGGAATGATGCTGACTTTCAGGGACGCCCGCCGGAGGACCGTCATGATCTCCTTCGGGGTGATCTCCTTCCCTTCGAGGTACTTCTCCAGCAGCGTGTCATCCTCGTCGGAGACCGCCTCGAGCATCTTCGTCCTGTACTGCTGGGCCTTCGCCTTCATGTCGTGGGGGATATCGATGTCGTCCCACTCCACCCCGAGCGTCGAGTCCTTGTACATCCTGGCCTTCATCGTCACCAGGTCGATGATCCCGGCGAAGAGGTCACCCTCCCCGACCGGAAGCTGGATCGGCACCGCGTTGGCGCTGAGCCTGTCCTTCATCATCTCCACGACCGCGAGGAAGTCCGCGCCCACGCGATCCATTTTGTTGACGAACGCGATGCGGGGCACGCCGTACTTGTCCATCTGGCGCCAGACGGTCTCCGACTGCGGCTCGACGCCGCCGACGGAGCAGAAGAGCGCGACGGCGCCGTCGAGGACCCGGAGCGACCGCTCGACCTCCGCCGTGAAATCCACGTGTCCCGGCGTATCGATGATGTTGACCCGGTGATTGTCCCAGAAACAGGTCGTGGCCGCCGAGGTGATCGTGATCCCGCGTTCCTTCTCCTGCTCCATCCAGTCCATCGTCGCCGCGCCGTCGTGGACCTCCCCCATGCGGTGGAGCACCCCCGTGTAAAAGAGGATGCGCTCCGTCGTCGTGGTTTTCCCCGCGTCGATGTGCGCGCTGATCCCGATGTTCCTTGTCCGTTCTAGCGGATACTGTCTCGGCATATTCTCCTGCTTCTCTCCCTCTGACCCCTCACCATTTGAAATGAGCGAACGCCTTGTTGGCTTCCGCCATCTTGTGCGTGTCTTCCTTCTTCTTGACCGCGTTCCCCTCGCCGTTGGAGGCGGCGATGAACTCTGCGGCAAGCTTCTGGGACATCGATTTGTCCTTCCTGTCGCCGGCGTACCCGATGAGCCACCGGATCGCCAGCGCGACGCTCCGTTCCCCGCGGACCTCGGTGGGGACCTGGTAGGTGGCACCGCCGACGCGGCGGGCCTTTACCTCGAGCATCGGGCGGGTGTTGCTGACCGCTTTCTTGAACACGTCGAGCCCCGTGCTCTTCGTCCGGTCCTCGATGAGCTGAAAGGCGTCATAGAGTATCCGGCGCGCGAGGTGCTTCTTCCCGCGCTTCATGATGTTGTTGATGAACTCCGAAACCAGGACATCCCCGTATCTGGGATCGGGGATGGTGGCTCTGGGTCTTGATTTTTTCTTTCTCACGTCGTGTCCGTCTTCCTGGAGTGTCGGTTATTTCCCGCGCTTGGCGCCGTACTTGGATCGTGCCTGTTTCCGGTCCGCGACGCCTGCGGTATCGAGCGTCCCGCGTATGATATGGTAACGGACGCCGGGAAGGTCCTTCACGCGGCCGCCGCGGATCATCACGATCGAGTGCTCCTGGAGATTGTGCCCCTCGCCGGGAATATAGGCGGTGACCTCCATCCCGTTCGTGAGCCTGACGCGCGCGACCTTGCGGAGCGCCGAGTTCGGCTTCTTCGGGGTCGTCGTGTAGACGCGCGTGCAGACGCCCCGTTTCTGGGGGCTGCCTCCCATGGCGGGCGCCTTGCTTTTCCAGGTGACGCTTCGCCTGCTATTTCTGACAAGCTGCTGGATCGTTGGCACGCGTACTCCTTGGTTACTGCACTCGTGGCTGGATTTTCGATAGAGCTTTTTAAGGTACGAAAAACGCGTTACTTTGTCAAGGCATCTTCGGACGTCCGGCGGTCCCCGCGCGCCCGGCTCACGTCGCCTGGACCTTCTCCCGCGTCTTCGTCTTTTTGACGGCGACCTCTTCCGCCGGCGCGGGCTCCGGAGCGGGAACAGCCTCCTCCACCGCCGACATCGTGTCCACGCGCAGGTCCCTGAAATGCTTCAGCCCGGTCCCCGCGGGAATCAGGTGGCCCATGATAACGTTCTCCTTCAGGCCGAGGAGATTATCGAGCTTCCCTTCGATCGCCGCGTCGGTCAGCACCTTCGTGGTTTCCTGGAACGAGGCGGCGGAGATCCAGCTTTCCGTCGAGAGGGACGCCGAGGTGATCCCCAGGAGCACGGGTTCCGACGTCGCCGGCTCCGCGTCCCTGTGTTCGATCACCTTCTTCGCCTTCTTCCGCAGGTCGGCGTTCGTCTCGCGCACCTTCTTCTTCGCCCCGAGCTGGCCGTTCTTGAACTTCGAGTCCCCCTTGCTGACGATGAGGACCTTGTCACGGAGACCGTCATTCTCCTCCTCGAACTTCAGCTTGTCCACGTAGTCCCCCTCGAGGAACTTGGTGTCGCCGGAGTCGACGATACGCACCTTCTGCATCATCTGGCGGACGATGATCTCGATGTGCTTGTCGTTGATCTTCACCCCCTGGATGCGGTAGACCTCCTGGATTTCGTTCACCAGGTATTCCTGGACCGCGCCCACCCCCTTGATGCGGAGCACGTCGTGCGGATCGATCGCGCCGTCCGAGAGGCGCTCGCCCGCGCGGACAACGTCGTTCGCCTGCACGAGGACGTGCTTCCCGAGGGGTATCGGGTACTTGCGTATGTCTTTCCCGTCGTGGCTCGTGACGATCACTTCGCGCGAACCCCTCTTCTGGGCCCCAAAGCTCACGATGCCGTCGATCTCCGACACGACGGCCGGGTCGTTCGGGCTCCTGGCCTCGAAGAGTTCCGTGACGCGCGGCAGACCCCCGGTGATGTCGCGGGTCTTGCCGATGTCGCGGGGGATGCGCGCCAGGACCGTCCCGGCGGTGATCTCCTGGGCGTCGTTCACGACGATGTGCGCGCGCGTCGGGATGATGTACGTCCCCACCTTCCCCTTCTTGTTGTGGACCTCCAGCGTCGGGGCGAGCGTGCGGTCGCGTGAATCGATGACCACTTTCTGGATGTGGCCCGTCTGCTCGTCGTCGATCTCGCGGAACGTCACGTTCTCCTTGAGCTGGTGGTACTTCACCGCCCCGGAATGCTCGGAGATGATCACCGCGTTGTACGGATCCCATTCGTAGATGATCTGTCCCTTGGCCACCTTCCCGCCGTCGCGCAGGAGCATCGTCGCGCCGTACGGGACGTCGTATTTCGTCAGCATGCGGTTGTCGTGGTCAAGCACATTCACGACGCCGCTCCGGCCGGACACGATGATCCTGGACCCGTCGTCATCGGGGACCTCGAGGAATTTCACCCCCTCGTACTGCAGGGTCCCGTCGAACTTCGAGGAGACCTGCGACTGGGAGGCGATGAGGCTTGCCGTCCCGCCGGTGTGGAACGTACGGAGCGTGAGCTGCGTCCCCGGCTCGCCGATCGACTGCGCGGCGATGATGCCGACGGTCTCCCCGGGCTGGATGAGCTTCCCCGTCGTCAGGTTTCTCCCGTAGCAGAGCGCGCAGATGCCGCGCTTCGCCTCGCACATGAGGACCGAACGGATTTCCACGGTCTCGATCGAGGTCTCGGCCATCCTGTCCGCCTTTTCCTCGTCGATAAGTTCGCCCGCGTGGACGATCACTTCCCCGGAAATCGGGTCGGCGACGTCGTGGACGGAGACGCGCCCGACGATGCGTTCCGCCAGGGGCTCCTTCACGTCCTCCCCCTCCTTCAGGGCGCCCGTGACGACCCCGCGGATCGTGCCGCAGTCCTCCATCGTGATGATCGCGTCCTGCGCGACATCCACCAGGCGGCGCGTCAGGTAGCCCGCGTCGGCCGTCTTGAGGGCGGTGTCCGCGAGACCCTTCCTGGCGCCGTGGGTCGAGATGAAGTATTCGAGGATCGAGAGTCCCTCACGGAAGTTCGCGATGATCGGGTTCTCGATGAGCTCCCCCGTCGCCCCGGAGAGGCTCTTCTGCGGCTTCGCCATCAGTCCGCGCATGCCGGCGAGCTGGCGGACCTGTTCCTTGGAACCGCGCGCGCCGGAATCGACCATCATATAGAGGGAGTTGAACCCGTCACGGGAGTGCTGGAGGGACTCGAACAGCCGCTCCGCGACCCTGTTTGTCACGCTGGTCCAGATGTCGATGACCTTGTTGTAGCGCTCCCCCTTCGTGATGAAGCCGCGGATGTACTGGCTTTCCACCTCGTCCACGCTCTTCTGGGCGCGCCCGATGATCTCTTCCTTCTCCTTCGGGATGATGACGTCGTCGATGCTCACCGAAAGGCCCCCCGCCGTCGCATAGCGGAACCCGATGTCTTTCAGCTTGTCGAGGAACTCGGCCGTCTTCAGGTTCCCGACCTTCCGGAACGCCGAGGAGATGATCTGCACGAGGCGCTTCTTGTTCAGGAGCTCGTTGAAGAACCCTATCTCCTTCGGCACGATCTGGTTGAAGATCACCCTTCCGGTCGTGGTCTCGACCATCTCTTCGGCGATCCGCACCTTGATCCGCGCGTGGAGGCCGACCTTGCCGTAGTTGTACGCGATGATGACTTCGGCCGGGGAGGAGAAATGGATCCCTTCCCCCGTGTCGCCGCTCTTCGATTTCGTCAGATAGTAGCACCCGAGCACCTGGTCCTGCGTCGGCGTCACGATGGGCGCCCCGCTCGCCGGCGAGAGGATGTTGTGGCTCGAGAGCATGAGGATGCGGGCCTCGAGCTGCGCGTCGAACGAGAGGGGGACGTGAACGGCCATCTGATCGCCGTCGAAATCGGCGTTGAACGCCGTGCAGACCATCGGGTGGATGCGGATCGCCTTCCCCTCGACGAGCACGGGCTGGAACGCCTGTATGCCGAGACGGTGGAGCGTCGGCGCCCTGTTGAGAAGCACCGGGTGTCCGTCGATGATGTTCTCCAGGATCTCCCAGACCTCGGGACCCTTCTTGTCGACCATCTTCTTGGCGCTCTTGACCGTTTTGACGATGCCCCGCTCGATGAGCTTGCGGATGATGAACGGCTTGAAGAGCTCGACCGCCATATCCTTGGGGAGCCCGCATTCGTGCAGGCGGAGCTCGGGTCCCACGACGATCACGGAGCGGCCCGAATAATCGACGCGCTTGCCGAGAAGGTTCTGGCGGAACCGCCCCTGCTTCCCTTTCAGCATGTCGGAAAGCGATTTGAGCGCGCGGTTGTTGTCGCTCCGCACGGCGTTGACCCGCCGGGAATTGTCGAAGAGCGAGTCGACGGCTTCCTGCAGCATCCGCTTCTCGTTGCGCAGGATGACGTCTGGAGCCTTAATGTCGATAAGACGCTTCAGGCGGTTGTTACGGATGATCACGCGCCGGTACAGGTCGTTCAGGTCCGACGTCGCGAACCGCCCCCCTTCGAGGGGGACGAGCGGCCGGAGCTCGGGCGGGATCACCGGGATGATGTCAAGGACCATCCATTCCGGACGGTTCAGCGGGCCGTTTTCCGACTCCCGGAAGGCCTCGACGACACGGAGGCGTTTCAGGGCGTCCTGCTTCTTCTGCACGGAGGTCTCCTCGAGGATCTGCGCGCGCAGCTCCGCCGCGAGGGCGCCGACGTCGACCTGCTTCAGAAGGCTCTTGATCGCCTCCCCGCCGATCTGCGCGACGAATTTCCGCTTGTCCGTCGGCTCGAGATCGTCGTGGTTGTCCGGCAGCGTGGAGAGGATCTCGAAGAACTGCTCCTCCGAGATCAGGTCCTTCTTCTGGAGCCCCGTCGTGCCGGGGTTAACGACGACATAGGACTCGTAATAGATGATCTTCTCCAGATCCTTGGAGGTCATCCCCAGGATGTAGCCGATCTTGGAGGGGAGTGACCGGAAGTACCAGATGTGGACGACCGGCACGGCAAGCCCGATATGCCCCATCCGTTCCCGGCGGACGCTCTTCTGCGTGACCTCGACGCCGCACCGGTCGCAGATGATGCCGCGGTACCGGATGCGCTTGTACTTCCCGCAGTGGCACTCCCAGTCGCGCACCGGGCCGAAGATCTTCTCGCAGAACAGGCCGTCCTTCTCCGGACGGAAGGACCGGTAGTTGATCGTCTCGGGCTTCGTCACCTCGCCGTGCGAGCGCTGCAGGATCATATCGGACGACGCGAGGCTTATCGTGATCCGCGTGAAGTTCTTCTTCGCTTCTTTGTCGTGATGAAACAACGCCATGGGATTCCTCCAAACCTGTTATTGTACCGGACCTGTGGCGCCTTCTGTGGCGCCTGCGGCGCCATCTTCGACGCCGCACGCATGAGCCGCCATGCTCTTAATCGAGCTTCACATCGAGGCCAAGCCCCATCAGCTCGCGGATCAACACGTTGAACGATTCCGGAACGTTTGATTCCGGCAGGTTTTCACCCTTGACGATCGCCTCGTACACCTTCGCGCGACCGGAGACATCGTCGCTCTTGACCGTCAGGATTTCCTGCAGGACGTGGGCCGCACCGTACCCTTCCAGGGCCCACACCTCCATCTCGCCGAACCGCTGACCGCCGAACTGCGCCTTGCCTCCCAGCGGCTGCTGGGTGATGAGGGAGTAGGGCCCGATCGAGCGTGCGTGGATCTTGTCGTCCACGAGGTGCGAGAGTTTGAGCATGTAAATGACGCCGACGGTGACCTCCTGGTCGAACTTGACCCCCGTGCGGCCGTCGATGAGCACGGACCGCGAGCTTTCGTTCAGCCCGGCCCTGTGCAGCTCCTTCTGGACGTCTTCCCACGTCGCCCCGTCGAATATCGGGGAGGCGAACTTGACGCCGAGCGCTTCCGCCGCCCAGCCCAGGGCGGTCTCGTACAGCTGTCCCAGGTTCATGCGCGAGGGGACCCCGAGCGGGTTCAGCACGATGTCGACCGGCGTGCCGTCCGGGAGGAACGGCATGTCCCCCTGCGGGACGATGCGCGAGACGACCCCCTTGTTTCCGTGACGCCCCGCCATCTTGTCGCCGACGGAGAGCTTGCGCTTCTTCGCCACATACACCTTGGCGAGCTGCACGACCCCCGGGGGAAGTTCGTCGCCGAGCTGGATCTTGTTCTTCTCGTGGCGGAACTCCTCCTCGATGCCCGTCAGCTTGTCGAAGTAGTTCGTGAAGATCTTGTTGACGAGGCCGTTCTTCCGCTTGTCGTCCACCCAGTCGGCGGCGAAGTCGAGTTTCTCGAGGTCATCGTAGCTGGCGAACGTGTCGGCCCGGAACTGCGTGCCGGCGCGGAACGCCATGTTCCCGTCCTTGTCGCGGACGCCGACCGACTTCTCGTCATCGAGAAGCACGCCGAGCTTCCGCGCGAGCCGCTCGCGAAGGTCGACGACGATCTTCCGCCGCTGCCGGTCGAGCGCATCGCTCCTGCGCTTGTCCTCTTTTTTCGATTCCGCGTCCTTCTTCTTCCGGCTGAAAAGCTTCGTGGCAATCACGACCCCCTTCATGCCCGGGGGCGCCTTCAGCGACGCGTCCTTCACGTCTCCCGCCTTCTCGCCGAATATCGCCTTCAGGAGCTTCTCCTCGGGAGTCGGATCGGATTCCCCCTTCGGGGTGATCTTGCCGATGAGGATGTCCCCCTCCACGACTTCGGCGCCCACGCGGATGATGCCGTTTTCGTCAAGATCCTTCGTGGCCTCCTCGCTGACGTTCGGGATCTCCTTCGTCAGCTCCTCCTCGCCCCGCTTGGTGTCGCGGACCTGCAGCTCGAACTCCTCGATATGGATCGAGGTGAAAATGTCCTGCGAGACGATCTTCTCGCTCACGATGATCGCGTCCTCGAAGTTGAAGCCGTTCCACGGCATGAACGCCACGAGGACGTTCCGCCCGAGCGCGAGCTCCCCCCCCTCCGTCGCCGAGCCGTCCGCCAGGACGTCGCCCTTCTTCATCTTGTCGCCCGGCTTAACGATCGCTTTCTGATTGATGCACGTGTCCTGGTTCGTCCTGAAAAACTTCGTGAGCCGGTACTCGACACGGCGCTTGTCCTCGAACGAGATGAGGGCCTCCGTGCTGTTCTCGTCGATGTCGTAGATCACGACGATCCGGTTCGCGTCGACGTACTCGACGGTCCCGTTCCGCTCCGCCACGATCAGCGCGCGGGCGTCCCGGGCGATCTTCTCCTCCAGTCCGGTCCCCACCAGGGGGGCCTGCGGCCTGAGCAGCGGAACGGACTGCCGCTGCATGTTGGAGCCCATCAGCGCGCGGTTGGCGTCATCGTGCTCCAGGAAGGGGATGAGCCCGGCCGCCGCGCTCACGATCTGGTTGGGCGCCACGTCCATGTACTGGACCTCCTCGGGCTTGCAGACGGGGAAGTCCCCCTGGTAGCGCGCCTTCACCCTGTCGCTCTCGAATCCGCCGCGCGTGTCGACCGGGGCGTTCGCCTGGGCGATCGTGTGCACGTCCTCCTGTTCGGCGGTGAGGAACTCGATCTCGTCCTGCACCCTGCCGTTCTTGACCTTGCGGTACGGCGTTTCGATGAACCCGAACTCGTTGACGCGGGCGTGAATGCACAGCGACGAGATGAGTCCGATGTTCGGCCCCTCCGGCGTTTCGATCGGGCAGAGCCGGCCGTAATGCGTGTAGTGCACGTCGCGCACCTCGAACCCGGCGCGTTCGCGCGTCAGGCCGCCCGGTCCCAGCGCGGACATGCGCCGCTTGTTCGTCAGCTCGGCCAGGGGGTTCGTCTGGTCCATGAACTGCGAGAGCGGGTTCGTCCCGAAAAACGCGTTGATGACGCTGGAGATCGTCCGCGCGTTGACGAGATCCTGGGGGGTGAGGTTCTCGTTGTCGCGGATGTTCATCCGCTCGCGGATCGTCCGCGCCATGCGCGCGAGGCCGATGTTGAACTGCTGCGCGATCTGCTCCCCCACGGTCCGCACGCGGCGGTTCCCCAGGTGATCGATGTCGTCGACCGCGCGCTTCTTCTGCTGCAGCTCGATCAGGTAGTTGATGATCGCGATGATGTCCTGCTTCGTCAGCGTCGTCGTCGTCACGGGGATGTCGAGGCCGAGCTTGCCGTTGATCCGGTACCGCCCGACGTCGCCGAGGTCGTACCGCTTCTCGTTGAAGAACAGGCGGTCGATAAGCGTCTTGGCCGTCTCCAGGTCGGGCGCGTCTCCCGAGCGGAGCTGCTTGTAGATCGCCCCCAGCGCGTCCTCCTCGGAACGGACGATGTCCTTGGAGATCGTCTTGGCGATCACCGATTCCTCGTTCCCCTGCTGGACGAGAAGCCGGAGCTTCCTGACGTTGGATTTCTTGATCCTCTTGATGTGCTCTTCGGTGAGGGTCGAGTCCTTGGCAATGAAGATCTCGCCCGTCTTCTTGTCGACGACGTCGCTGCAGATGACCCGTCCCTCGTATTCCTTCAGATCGACCTTGTTGACGTCGACCTCCTCCACGAGATTGAACAGCTGGAGGATCTCGTCGTCGGAAGAGTAGCCCAGGGCGCGCAGGAGCGTGGTCACGGGGAACTTCTTCTTCCTGTCGATGTAGGCGTACATCACGTTGTTGATGTCGGTCGTGAACTCCACCCACGATCCGCGGAAGGGGATGATCCGGGCCGAGTAAATCGGCGTCCCGTTCGGGTGCGTCGATTCGCTGAAGAACACACCGGGCGAACGGTGGAGCTGGCTGACGACAACGCGCTCCGCCCCGTTGATGATGAACGTCCCCCGGTGCGTCATCGTGGGGAGATTTCCGAGATAGACGTCCTGCTCGATCGTGTTGACGTACGATTTACCGTCCTCCGCCTTCTGCGACAGGCGCAGCTTCGCCTTGATCGGGACGGCGTACGTGAGACCGCGCTCTTCGCACTCGGGGACGGAATATTTCGGCTTCTCGACGTAGTACTCGACGAACTCCAGGAGAAAATTCTCCCGGGCGTCGGTGATCGGGAAGTTCATCTTGAACACCGACTGGAGACCCTTGTTGCGCCTGCGCGCCGGGGCGCTGTCGGCCTGCAGGAAGCCGTCCCACGATTCGAGCTGGATGTTCAGAAGATCGGGTGCCTCGATGATCTCGGGGATCTTGCCGAACGAGATGCGCTTGCCTGTCTGATTCTTCAAGCGATCCACTCCTCAAAAGTGATGAATGAACGAACGTCGACCCCCCGGAAAACAGAAAAGAGCAAGCCGATAATCGGGGCCGCCTGGGGCGGCCCGCTCTTATCGGCCTGCGTCAGCATGTCGGCGAGGGGCATGGGCAACCGGAAAACGTGCGACGAAAAGACCGCCCCCGCGCAACACGGTGTCGCGGGGGGAACACGCGGGAACCTACTTCAGTTCCACCTTGGCGCCGGCCTCTTCGAGCTCCTTCTTCAGCTTTTCCGCGTCGTCCTTGGAGATGCTCTCCTTGACGGGCTTCGGCGCGCCGTCCACCAGGTCCTTCGCCTCTTTGAGGCCGAGACCGGTCGCAGCGCGGACCACCTTGATGACGTTGATCTTCTGCGCTCCCGCTTCCTTCAGCACGACGGTAAACTCCGTCTTCTCCTCCACGACGGGCGCGGCGGCGGCCGGCATCGCTCCGCCCATCATGATCGGGGCGGCGGCGGTGACGCCGAATTTGTCTTCCAGGGCCTTCTTGAGCTCGACGGCTTCCAGAAGCGTCAGCTTTTCAATCTTTTCGACTAGTTCGGCAACAGCGGACATGATGACCTCTCCTTATATTTGATCTCGTGTTTTCTCGTTGATTTCAACACCGGGTTGCATCCACCGCGCGTCAGGCGGCCTTCTTCTTTCCGATTTCGTCAACGATGCTGGCGATGTCGCGCAGCAGCGCGTTGATGACCGTGGGAACGCCCGCGAGGGGGGCCTGCAGGCTCCCCAGGACGCCCGCCATGAGCTCCTTGCGCGACGGAAGCTTCGCGAGCTCCGCGAGCCTCGTCCCCTCGAAGACCTGGTGATCGAGCACGCAGACCTTCAGGGAAAGCTTGTTGTGCTTCTCCCTGAACTTCTGGATGATCTTCGCCGGGACGACGGCATCCTCGAAGGCAAACGCCACGCCCGTGGGTCCGGCGAGCCTGTCGAACACGCTGTCGTATCCGCTCACCTGCTCGAGCGCTTTTTGAATCAGCGTGTTCTTCACGACGCGGTAATCGACCCCCGCCCTGGTGAACTCGCGGCGGAGCTCCGTCGCCTGTTCGACCGTGAGGCCCGAAAAGTCCGTGAAGAACATGCCGTGCGCCTTCCGTGCGGTCTCCGTCACCTCGGCCACGATCTGTTCTTTTTCTTCGCGTTTCATTCCTTGTTCCCACCTCCGTCGCTTGTGCGGCGCCTCAAGAGAGAAGCCCCGGTCGGCCGCCCCTGAAAGAGCGCGGACGCCGGGCAATGGACGCGCCGGGTGTTGTGTTTGAGTGCGTAATATTCGCTAATGCGCCGCCACCTGGTTCTTGTCGACGGCCACCCCCGGCCCCATCGTGCTGGAGATGCTTATGCTCTTGATATAGGTCCCCTTCGCCGACGGGGGCCTCAGGCGGACCACCGTATTGAGAAACGCATGAATGTTCTCGGCAAGCTGCTTCGGTTCGAACTGGGCCTTCCCCACGCTCGCGTGGAGTATGCCGGACTTGTCGACGCGGAATTCGATCTTCCCGGCCTTCACCTCTTTGACCGCTTTTGCCACGTCGTTCGTCACCGTGCCGCTTTTCGGGTTCGGCATGAGTCCCCGGGGTCCGAGAACCTTCCCGAGCTTGCCGACCTCACCCATCACGTCGGGGGTCGCTATGATGACGTCAACGTCCGCCCAGCCGGCCTGGATTTTCTGGATGTATTCGGCGAGACCCGCATGCTCGGCGCCGGCCGCTCTCGCCTCTTCGTCGCGCGGCGGGCGGGCGAGAACAAGAACCCTGACGACCCTCCCCGTGCCGTGCGGGAGCGCGACCGTCCCGCGTATCGCCTGGTCGGCCTTTTTCGGATCGACGCCGAGCCTGACCGCGATATCGACGGATTCGTTGAACTTCGCCGTCGCCGTTTCCTTCACGCGGGCGACCGCGTCGTCGATCGTGTAGAGCTTCTCCGGCTCGACCTTCGTCGAGGCGGCTTTGAAGCGTTTGCTCATTTTCATGAACGGACCTCTCTATAATAGTGGTCATGACGGGGCGCGCGGGACGCGTCCCTTCCACGTGCAGCCAGCAGCGCTACTCCTCGACGGTGATCCCCATGCTCCGGGCGGTCCCCGCCACCATCGACATCGCGGCTTCGACCGAACCGGCGTTCAGATCGGGCATTTTCATCTCGGCGATCTCTCGCACCTGCTTCTTCGTGACCTTCGCGACCTTGTTCCGGTTCGGCTCGGCCGAACCCTTCTCGACCTTCGCGGCCCTGGCGAGCAGGATCGCCGCGGGGGGCGTTTTCGTCACGAACGTGAACGACTTGTCGGAAAAGACCGTGATCACGACGGGGATAATGAGCCCCGCCTGCGCCTGCGTCCGGGCGTTGAACTGCTTGCAGAATTCCATGATGTTGACCCCCTTCTGCCCGAGAGCCGGGCCGACGGGAGGGGCGGGATTTGCCTGCCCCGCGGGAATCTGCAGCTTGATGAAGCCGGTGACTTTTTTCATTGTGGTGTTCTTTCCGCGTTGCTTGTCAGTTTACTTTTCAAGCTCGACCTGGCTGAAATCCAGCTCGACGGGCGTCTTGCGGCCGAAGATCGATACCATAACCTTCAGCTTCATCTTCTCCTCGTTGATCTCCTGGACGAACCCGCTGAAATTGTTGAACGGCCCGTCGGTCACCTTCACGGCATCGCCGGGCTTGAACGGCACCTCGATCACCTCCACGTCCTTCCTCTCCTCGATCTTGCCGATGAGACGGCGGATCTCCGAGGCCTGCAGCGGCGCGGGGGCGTTCTTCGGACCCACAAACGATATCACCGAAGGGGTATTGAGGATCATGTGCGTCGTCGTCTTGTCGAGAATCGCCTCGACGAGGATGTAGCCGGGAAAGAACGTGCGGGTCTTGCTCTTTTTCTTCCCGTCCTTCACCTCGAAGACCTTCTCGGACGGCACGATCACCGAGGTGACCTTTTCGCCGAGCGCGGCCTGGGCGACTTCGTTTTCGATGTACGCCTTGACCTTGTTTTCGTGACCCGAGTAGGTACGGACCACATACCACTTCTTGTCCGGCATTGGCTCCTCTCTTATAAGAACAGACGGAGCAGGCCGCTGACCGCCGCGTCGACGATGTAGACAAAGGCCGCGACGATGAGACAGACGACAAGGACGATCACCGTGGAATCCCGAAGGTCGTCTTTTTTCGGCCAGGTGACCTTGTTCATTTCCTTTACCACGTCGGTAAAGAACGCTAAGATTTTCTCTCTCATGCTGGGTCGTTATTCAGTTGTGTCGCCCGGGATCGTATGTTTCTTCACACGCATGTCAGGGGCTTCATGACTGCGGGCAGTTCCCTCAGCACGTGAGGAGGGACTTGAACCCCCAACCTGCGGTTTTGGAGACCGCTGCTCTAGCCAATTGAGCTACTCACGTAGTGCTCCCCGTTCAGGGCGGAGCGTGCAGCCTCACATTCGGAGCGCGGAAGTATGCTTCCAGTGTCGGATCCGGGACGTGAAGCCGCCAGCGACGCGGTGACCGCCGGAGGGAATGACCTCCCGCCGGAAGAGTCCCGCTTACCGCGTCTCCTTGTGGGTCGTGTGCTTGCCGCAGTGCCTGCAGAATTTCTTGTACTCGACCCGCCCGGTCTGCTTCTTCTTGTTCTTGGTGGTCGAGTAGTTCCGTCTCTTGCAGTCGGTGCATTCCAGCGTGATAATGTCTCGCACGGCGTCGCCTTACAATTCTGTGATGTCTGTCCGCTACTCCAGCTGCGCTTCTCTACTGAGCTTGCGACCGGGATTGAACCGGTGACCTCTTCCTTACCAAGGAAGTGCTCTACCAACTGAGCTACGCAAGCACAAAAGAATCGAAGATGAACAACTGAACCTCGTGCCTCGAAGATCGAACACTACAAGTCAAGCCAGAGCGGGAGACGGGACTCGAACCCGCGACCAACAGCTTGGAAGGCTGTGACTCTACCAACTGAGTTACTCCCGCAACGTAACACAATTCCCGGGCCGGACCTGCCGGACAACCGCCGGCATCCATGCATCGGAGGTGGGCAGGGGAGGATTCGAACCTCCGAAGGTGCGAGACCGACAGATTTACAGTCTGTTGCGTTTGACCGCTTCGCTACCTGCCCGACAGGACTCTGTCAGGAGACCCAGCTCCCGCGCGGTGTCCGGACGATATCTCTTCAAGAGCTGGCGATGGGACTCGAACCCGCAACCTGCTGATTACAAATCAGCTGCTCTACCAATTGAGCTACGCCAGCAGGCAAAACCATGCGCCCCCCGTCACCCCTCTCGAACAAGCGGCGGGTAATCACTGAGCCTGCAATGGGTTAGTCCCGCCATAATCCGGCGGCACTGTTGGGATTTGAGAGCTGAGCATATAAATATAACAAATTGCAGTTCAGAGTCAACACAAAATTGCACAGGAGGGGCCGGCTGGGGGGTTTTTCCGGAGGTTTCCTAGTGCGGAAGGAGCCCCTCCAGCCTCCGCGCGCGAGGAGAAGGGGAATCGAATAAAGCGGCTTTTTCAAGGCATTTTGATGCCTCTCCCGAATCGTGCAGGAGGAGCAGGAAATACTCCCCACGGGAGAGAAAGGCGCCGGCGTAGAGTTTCCGGATCATATCTTCGAGTCTCCCTCTCCGGGGGAGGGGACGGTAAATGAAATCCGGGAGCGGCGGAGGAATCTCCCCCGCTCCCCCGGTCAGACGAAACGCCAGTCCCTCCGGCACCCGGTTGAGCCCGCGCGTGAACTCGGGTTCGATCTCCTCCGTGACGTACACGGGATGCGCGGGGAGGTTCCGGCGGATGAACGACCCGATCATGGCGACGTAACTCGACTGTATCCGCGCCGGGTCGTACGGCAATCCGTGCTCGAAGAGATCGACCTGGGCGAGAAAAGCGTTCACCTCGGCCCGCGAAGCGGCGATGAGCCACGGCCGGCGGCTTTCAAGCTCCCTGATGTACCAGGACCGCCTGAGGAGCTCCTTGTCGATGACCGTGACGTCCGGCCGCATTCCCGCGACAAACTGATCGTAGTACGACGCCGACACCCAGTAGTCCCACTGGTAGGAGATGATCACGGCATCCGGCCTGAGGGAAGCGAACATGTTCGCCGCGTAGTCCTCGACCAGGTGATCGCGGCTCTCGTCGGCGTCCCGGTAATTCGCGACAAGCGGAATGAGCGAGACGCTGAGAACGAGAACAGGGATCGCCGCCTTCGCGCGGGGTATGCTCTCCGCGGCGAGCCCCGCAAGAGCGGCAAGACCCACCGCCGCAGTCAGCCCCAGGCATATATACGCCAGAAGGAAGTACGAATCGATGTCGTGGATATCGTAATTCGCCGCATAGAAGACGCAGAAGAGGAACAGGATCGCGACGCCGGCGGCAAGTCGCCGGTTCCCCCTCCAGAGCGTGAACGCGCCCGCCGCGGAAAGGAGAAGTCCCGCATACCAAAATTCCCCCGTGAGCGTCCCGAGGAAATAGGAGAGCTGTCTCCCCACGACGTCCATCGAAGAGAACATCCACACCTGATACTGTTTTCCGGACATGTGCCAGAAGAATCGTTCCGGCGTGACGGCGTACCCCCAGTTCAGGACCGGCGCATGCGCCGCGCGGAGCGGGATGAACGCGTAGAGGGAGAGCCCCGCGAGAAAAGGGAGCGCCATCCTTCCGATGAGCTGCCACGACGCGCGCGATCCCCCCCGGCGCGCGAAATACATATAGAGGAGACCGGGAGCAAGGAAGACCGTCGTCATATGGTTGGTGAACGCCAGGCCGACGGTATAGGCGAAGATATACCAGTCTCTCCGCGCAGGAGCTTCTCCCGGAAGGGGGAACGCCGCGCGCAGGAACAGCAGGAGGAGAATCGAGACCAGGAGAAGGTGGAGCGGATAGACTTCCACAGCGACCGCCTGGGACCAGTACGTCGCGGAGAACGCCAGCATCAATGCGCCGCCCGCCGCACACTCCGTGGCGAACGCGGCGCCAGGCTGCTTCACTCCCGCAAGGAGAACGGCGCGCCTGAACACGAGAAGAAATATCCCCGCGGCACCGGAACAGAGGAGCGCGGCCATGACGTTCAGCCGCCCGACTTCCCCCGCCGGGACCGGGAGATGCGAGAACATCCATCCGACAAGCGTGAAGAGCGGATACCCCGTGGGGTGAGCGATCCCAAGCCTGCAGGCGACGGTCGCAAGCTCGCCGCTGTCGATAAACCCCAGACCGGGTGCGACGGTACATGCGTAGACGGCGAACACGCCTGCACCAGTCAACAACGATGCGGCCCCGGGGCGGATTGGGAGTCCCTTCAAGGTTCCCCCTCCGCCGCAGGGGAACGTACGCTCCCGAGAAACCCCGCGATCTCAAGAAATTCGAGGCGGACACGTTTCATCGCCGTCTTCACGCGCGATTCCAGCGCGGGGCCCGACGATCCGTCATACAGTCGCGCCAGACGCTCCAGCTTCTCCCCCGACGGAAAAACCGAGCCCCTCTCCTCGAGACCGATCCGCATGAGCAGCTCGAGCCGTCTGTACATTGCATACGCTGAGGCGAGGAACGCTCTGTCGCCGGGCATTCCGGGGGGGAACCAGCCGTGCTTCAGCACGGCGCCGACCCTCTCCCCTCTCAGCTCCGGATGCGTTCCCCCGAATGCGAGCTGCACCATCTGCACGATGAATTCCAGGTCCGCCATCCCTCCGGATCCAAGCTTTAAGTCCGCAAAATCCCCTCCGCGCGTTCTGCTCCTTGTTTCCATCGCCCGCCGCATCGCGACGATCTCCTCCCCCCACCCGGCGGGGAAGGGTGCGCCGTATACCCATGATGCAACAAGAGATGAGACGTACCCCCCGACGGCGCCGTCTCCGGCCACGAACCGGAGACGGGTCAACGACTGGCGTTCCCAGAGCGATGCGCGGGTTGCGATGTACCTGGCGTAGGACGCGGCATCAACGACAAGCGGCGCACTCTTTCCTTCCGGCCGGAGCCGGACATCCGCTTCGTACATCCGCTCTCCCGAGGGGGAAGCGGTCACACCCGCGAGTATGCGGGCCGCCATCTCCTCCTGGAGAGGCCGGGCGGAATCGCCGCCATCCCCCGAAACAAAGAGAAGATCAAGGTCGGCATCAAACGCAAGCTCCTCCGTCCCGAATTTTCCGAGCGCAAACACCGCCAGCGGGGGGAATGATTTCTTCCGCCCCCTGCGCGCCGCCGCATACGCGCCCGCAACAACCGCCGTAGCGATCGCGGAGAATTCCCCCGTCAGCGCGTCGTAGTCGGTGAACCCGAGGACGTGACGCAGCCCCGCCATCAGTTCGTTCCGCGTTTTGAACCCGGCGGCGGCCTCCGGAGAAGGGGGGGCAAGAGCGCCGGGAGCGTCGAGCCCTTCCTGTTCGGATGATATGAGCTCCAGGAGAAGGGGCTGTCTCCCGAGTTCCCGAGCGAACCGCGGGCTGACGGCACAGACGGCGATCACGAATTTCCTGAAGCCGGGGTCACCGAGCTGCTCATACAGGAGATGAGGAAGAGGCTGCGCCGTCGCCAGGAGCGTAAGGGACGTGAGCGTCAGATCCGGATCGGGCGTCGCGCCGATCCCCTCGAAGAGCGGAGCGGCAACGGAAGAGAGCGTCTCCCGTGCCCGGAGGTCCGACGGGGGGATCCCCGCCGGGGCTCCGCCACGCGCGAGGAGCCTGATGTTCTGCGCTGCGCGGCCGCCGTCGTGAAACCCCATCTCCCGGACCGCCCGGGCCAGGGACTGTTCATCGAGTGCTCCCGCGATAACCCCGGCGATGCCGACGCCGGATTCGCCCGTCCCGGCGCCGAGCACATGCCCGAAGATTTTTCTCACCGCCGCAAGGTTCGCGTCAAGCGCGCGCCGGAATTCAGCGCCGCCGGAGAACCCCGTCCTCCGGGCGAGCACCTCAAAGGCGCGGCTCCCGGAAGGGATCGTATGCGTCTGCGTGTTGAGCATCATCTGGAGCCGGTGCTCGATCGTCCTGTAGAACACGTACGCATCGCGCAGGACCGCGAGTTCCTCCGCGGCCACGAGATTCTGGGCGTGGAGAGCGGAGAGCGCCCTGAGCGTGTTGACCTCCCGCACCTCCCTGTTGACTCCCCCGCTTATGAGCTGCAGCGTCTGAACGATGAATTCGATGTCACGTATCCCCCCTGCCATGAGCTTGATGTTCGGCTCCCCGGCTACCGCCGCCTCGATCCGCGACTTGATCCTCGCGACGGACGCTGCGGGATGCTCGGCAAGCGAGCGCGGATAGACGAAGGGCTCGATCCTTCTCACAAATTCTGATCCGAGCCCGGCATCCCCGGCCAGAGGCCGGGCCTTGATGAGCATCTGACGCTCCCAGAGCTCCCCGCGCGACTCGTAGTGGGCAAGGTACGCTTCCATGGAGAGCGCCAGGGGACCGGCACCCGCGTTCGGCCGGAGCCGCGTGTCCACACGATAGAGGTGCCCTTCGCTCGAAGGCTGAGAAAGATTCCGGACGAGCCGTGCCGCGAGCCGGTTAAAATACGCGTCGGCCCCGGGGGCTCCGTTCTCCGCACCGGCCGGCGGATCTTCGTACACAAATATGATGTCGATATCGGAGCTGTAATTGAGCTCATCCCCACCAAGTTTCCCCAGGCCGATGATGCAGAACCGCCCGGGGGGGCGCTCTCCGTGCGCCTCTCCCGCCTGATCGACCGTGATCCTGAGCGCCGCATCGACGACCGCCCCGGCAAGCGCCGAGAGCTGTGCGGCCGACGAAGGAAGATCCGCGATACCGAGTATGTCCCGGGCACCGATCCGGAGGAGCTCCCTCCGGTGGAGACGCTTGAGGGCGTCAAGCCGTTTTTCCGGCCTCCGGAACATGTCCAGGACCCGTTCGATTTCGGGAAGGAGCCCGCCGGAAGTAACGGGGGAACTGAGCACGCCGGCCGATGTGAGCCAGCGGAAGAGTCCGGGCTCGCGGACGAGCACATCAGCGAAATACCGGGAGTAGCCGAGGAGGCTGAACAGAAGATCGCCGTAGGCGGGGTACCCGAGGATGTCGTTGAAGAGCCCCGCTCCGCCGAATGCGGTGCCCACAAACCGGAGGAAACCGGTCAGCGCGAGGTCGGGGTCAGTGGAGCATTTCAGTCCCCGCACCAGCGAAGCGGAGAAATCAGGGAGCGTGTACCGGCTCCCGGAGCGTATGAAGATCTCGTGAAGTGCCCGGATTCCGCGGTCCGCTCCCGAGGGATTGGAGAAGAATTCCGGGGGAAAATCACGTTCGGTCATGAGCAAAAGTACAAAAAAAACGGAGGAATCTCCACGTGGCGCTTTATGCCATCCCGCTCCGCGTTCCGCGGAGCAGGATGCGCCACGCCCAACGAGCGGGCGTTTGCTTTTCCCTCCCGCTGTCGCTATATTTTCGCCGAGCAGACGCTTTTCCCCATCAACCCGTTCACTGCGGCCGCCCATGATCAAGCTCATCGCGCTCTATCGCAAACCCTCCGACACCGCTGAGTTCGACAGGCACTATTTCGACGTCCACGTCCCCCTCATCCGCAAATTCCCCGGCCTCAGGAAGATCGAGATCACACGTGTCACCGGCGCACCGATCGGCGAAGCGAAGTTTCATCTCATGGCCGAAATGTACTTCGATTCGAAAGACGCCATGGACGCGGCGCTCGGCTCCCCCGAGGGGAAGGCGGTGACGCGCGATATCATGAGCTTTGCCGCCGACGTCATCACGGTGTTTCACGGCGAACCGGAGTGAACGTACCGCACCGTGCACGGGGAGGCCAGCGTCATCACAACAACCCGGCAGACCGGATGAGCGACTACCGCGGCAAACCCCCATCAGCATTCCGCTTCAGGAACATCCTCTACGCCAAGAGCGCGTGGCGGGCGACCGTCACGATCAACAGGCCGAAGGTGTACAACTGCCTTGACATCGCAACACTCCGGGAGATGGCGGAGGCATTCCAGGACGCCGCGTGGGATGACCATGTGGCGGTTCTCATCCTCACAGGTGCAGGGAACAGGGCGTTCTGCACGGGTGCGGACATGAAGGAATGGAACAGGGATTTTCTAACGAGACCCCGCGACTTCTATAAATGGATGGGGGTGTTCATCGAAACATTCGACCGTCTCCGCACGATCGGCAAACCGACTATCGCGCGCCTGAACGGGATGGCCGTCGGAGGGGGGAACGAGCTCCAGATGTCATGCGATTTCGCTGTTGCGGCGCAGGACGTCGTCATCCGGCACGCCGGAACGTCGCGGGGGAGCGTCCCCGCCGCCGGCGCCACACAATGGCTCCCCCTGATCGTCGGAGACCGGAGGGCGAGAGAAATACTGCTCCTGAACGAGCCGATCCCGGCACGCAAGGCGCTCGATTGGGGTCTTATCAACCAGGTGGTCCCCCGCAGGCGGCTCGACACCGCTGTCAACGCGCTCGCCGAAAAACTCGTGGACAAGCTCCCCGAGTGCACGCGCTACACGAAGCAGCAGCTCAATTTCTGGCGGGATTTTTCATGGGCTATGACCATCGGGCACGCCCGCGACTGGCTCACCGTGCATACGGGAGCGGAAGAGATCGTGGAGGGGATCCGGGCATTCAACGAAAAACGGGAGATCGATTACAGGGGACTGAGGTCGCGTATGGCAAACGGCGGAGGCGGACCACGATGAAGGGACGCGAACTCTGCACGTTCCTCGCCCGGGCATTCCCTCTTTTGATCGCCGGATGCACTGCATCGGGCCCGGCGATACGCGAGTGGGAGGAGACAGGGGGGCCGTTCGCCCAGAACATCAGCGCAGTCCTCCCGGACAACAGGATCGAGGGAACGGTCTATGCCTCCTTCGGAAGCGGGGAAATCGCACTCTCCACGTCCGACGGTTTGTCCTGGGGGCACGGTTCGCCGATCCCCGGGGGGCCGGAAATCAGGCAGCTTCTGCAGGACCCGGATACTCCCGACAGGCTCTTCGCCGCGACAGACGCCGGAGCGTTTCTCTCCCCGGACAGAGCAAAATCATGGACCCCGCTTCGCGTCGGCCCGGCAGGTACGGGGGTGCGCGTGCTGGCGATCGACCCCTGGACGCCGGCCGTCGTCTACGCCGGCACCGAAGGGAAGGGTCTGTACAGATCGGAAGACAGCGGAAAGACGTGGGTGGAGATCAACACCTCCGGGGATCTCACGCTGGCCGGAGCGGACGTTTATGACATCGGCATCGATCTCTCAAAGCCGGACAGGATATTCGCGGCCCTCTCCCCGTACGGGATCATCGGCTCAACCAACGGCGGGGCGACATGGGAGTCGCTTACACCCGACATTCCGGGGACGGGTCCCCGTGCGACACGGGTCCTCGTCGGCAGGGGGGGGATGATTCTTTTCGGGACGACGTCGGGGAGCATTCTGAAGTCGACGAATGGCGGACTCTCCTGGAGCCCCACCCGCACCGGGAAGAATTTCGATGGGATACTCTCGTTTTCCACGCTCCCGGGGAATCCTGACGTCGTTATCGCCGGGACCGAGCAGGGAATCATCTCCTCGTCCGATTTCGGCTCCCGTTGGGGTCCGTATGACGGAAACCTCCCGGAGATTCCGATCCGGGTCTCCGGGGCGGGAGCCCGGGGGACGATCTTCGCATACGGAAGCGGCATTGGTGTGCGCGCCTCCACCGACAACGGCGGAACCTGGCGAAACGCCGACATGAAACTGGAGGGATCCTCCGTGAGCGTGCTGGCGAGCGATCCTGCCGGGAAGCACCTCTTCGCCGGCGCAGGAGGCGTCTGCATGGCGTTTTCTATGAATCCTGCCGGGCTCTGGACGGACGCGGGTCCCGGAATCACCGGGGGACCCATACGGTCGATCTCGATCGACCCGACACTGCAGGGTGTCGTGTATGCGACAACCGCCGGAGGCGTCTTCATTTCCCGGGACAACGCGGCCACGTGGCAGCCCGCCCCCCGATCCGTCGAGATCTCCCCTTTCCTGTATGAACCACACCCCTCGATACACACGCGCGTGTTCATGGCGGGGGACCAGGGGATTTTCGTGTCGACGGACCAGGGACGGACCTGGCTGCAATCGAGGCCGCTCGGAACCAGGTGGATCATCCATGCACTCACGTTCTCACCGACGAACGCGGGGAGAATCATCGGGGCCTCTCCCTCAAGCGCGGTCATCATATCGAACGACGGCGGGTTCACCTGGGAGCAGGCGCGGTACGGCATCCCCGGCGACCGCGTCGATGCCGTCACGCTGGGCGACACGGACCCGGACACGTACTACGCGTACCTTCCCGACGGCTCGTGCTTCCGGTCGCTCAACAAGGGGCTCGAATGGAACAAATACAGCCCGCCGTGGAAACAGACCGAGAACATACGCATCGCCCCCGACCCGCGCGCCCCGTCAAGCGTCGTCGCACTTGTCGACGGCAGGCACGTGTATTATTCCCCCTCCGGGGGAGGGACGTGGTTCAAGGTCTTCGACGCGGATCTTCATTCCCGGCCCGTTTCACTCTGCTGGAACTCGGCCACAATGACACTGTACGCCGGCGCGGGCCGAAGAGGAGTCCTGAAGCTCCCGCTCGGCGAGAGAATCCGCGAGATACTCGGGGAGTAGTTCCTTCCGCCGGAGGCGCGCGGGACCACCATCTCATCCCACCACACTTCACCGGAGTGCCCGGCATGCCATCAACGACAATCACCGTTACGCGGGAGCAGGGATATGCGCTTCTACAGCTCAACCGCCCGGAAGTCCTGAACGCGATCTCTCTGGAGCTCATTACCGACCTCGTCGAGGCCCTTCAGCATGCGGACGCCGACGACGCCGTGCGATGCATCGTCATCACGGGGAACGACAGGGCGTTCGCCGCGGGGGCCGATATCCGGGAAATGGCCGAGTCGACCGCAGTGGAAATGCTCCTGCGCGACCAGTTCGCGCGGTGGGAGAGCATCCGGAGGATCTCGAAACCCCTGATCGCGGCGGTCGGGGGGTTCGCGCTGGGGGGAGGATGCGAGCTCGCCATGGCCTGCGACATTATCATCGCCTCCGAAACTGCGCGGTTCGGCCAGCCGGAGATCACCATCGGGGTGATCCCGGGCGCCGGAGGGACGCAGCGCCTGACGCGCGCCGTGGGGAAGGCGAAGGCAATGGAGATGGTCCTCACGGGAAGGATGATCACCGCCGATGAGGCGCTGAGGTGGGGGCTCATCAACAAAGTCGTCCCCGCGGAGTCGCTCCTCGGTGAAGCCCGCGCCTGGGCGACCGAGATCGCCTCTTCCCCGCCGCTGGCGGTCCGGCTCGCCAAAGAGGCGGTCCTCAGGTCGTTCGACACGACGATCGAAGGAGGGCTCGCGTTCGAACGGAAGAACTTCTCTCTCCTCTTTGCAAGCGAGGACCAGAAGGAGGGGATGCGCGCGTTTCTCGAGAAAAGGAGGCCCGGGTGGAAGGGACGGTAAAATCGGGAGACAGGCCGGCGTCGACGCTCCTCCTTGCGCGGGACGGGGGAGTGCTCACAATAACGCTCAACCGGCCGGCGACATTCAACGCGTTCAACGAGGCAATGAAGAAGGATCTGGGGGAGGCGCTGAAGGAAGCGGCGCGCGATCAGGCCGTCCGCTGCGTCGTCCTCCGGGGCGCCGGTGAGAAGGCGTTCTGCTCCGGGCAGGATCTGAAGGAGCACCAGGGAACCGGGCGATCGCTCAGGGAATCGCTCGAGCGGACTTATAATCCCCTCATCCGGCGGCTGCGCGAGATGGAGAAGCCGGTCATCGCCATGATCAACGGTGTGGCGGCGGGGGCCGGGTGCAGCCTTGCGCTTGCATGCGACATGCGCATCATGTCGTCGCGGGCGGTTCTCATCGAGGTCTTTTCACGGATCGGGCTCGTGCCGGACTCGGGCTCGCACTGGTTCCTGCCGCGGCTTGTTGGCATGGGGCGCGCGTTCGAATATGCCGCGACGGGGAGGGACATCCCCGCGGAGGAAGCGGTGCGCGTGGGGCTTGTCAACCGGGTCGTCCCGCAGGAGGAGCTCGAAACGGCGACGATGGAACTCGCCCGTTCGCTCGCCGCAGGACCGACAAAGACGATCGGGCTCATCAAGAGGACGCTCAACAAGGCGCTCGTTGCGGATCTGGGCGCACTTCTGGAATACGAGGCCGCGATTCAGGAGATCGCGTCATCGACCGCCGATTACAGGGAAGGGGTCGCGGCATTCATTGAAAAACGGAAGGCCCGCTTTACCGGGGCGTAACGGACGGCCTCACGCCGTGTGCCCGATAATTGACTATCGGACATTTTCTTTCTATCATTTTCCGAGAGATCCGATCGTTCATTTCCAATGAGGAGGGCCATGCACACTTCCGCGGGCACGACGCGTCCGGCCGCCGAGCGTGAAACGATGATGCTGGCGAAGCTCGCGCGCAAGGAATCGATAGAAACCGTCGACGAGATGAGCGACGAGTATTTCGATCTTCTGACGAACCTGATGACGCAGCAGGCGGATTCGGAGCTCGCGGGGGGGTTCGGATACGTCCCCTGGATCATGAAGGCGCCGACGACCGAGGAAAAACTCGTCGTTTCGCAGATCGTCAGGGACGAGGTCCGGCACGGCAGGGCCATGTACCGCCTCCTGGAAGACATCGGCATTCCCGTCGATGATTACGTCGAGCAGTTCGACTTCACGTACAGGGTCGAAGGGAAGACCGACCTCGGCGCAACCCGCGCAGGGACGGACAAGCGGGTCAACATCTTCTACTATTCCATAGACTCCTGGGCGGATTTCGTGATGTTCAACTTTCTCATGGACCGGGGAGCGGGACATCAGCTCGAGGACGTCAAGCATTCCTCCTACGGCCCGTGGCGGCGGGAGATCGACAGAATATTCAAGGAAGAGCAGACGCATATCGCGCACGGCGACTACTGGGTAAAACGGCTCTCCCTCGCGGCCGCGACCCGGGGGGAGATCCAGTCAGCGCTGGACCGGTGGTGGCCGCGCGTGATGGCGATATTCGGGCGCCCGGGATCGAAGAAGAACGCGCGCTACAGGGCACTCTCGCTCAAGCTGAGGGACAATCACCAGGTGCGTCTTGATTTCGAAAAAGAGGTCAGGGAGAAGGCCGAGCAATGGGGCCTTGTGATTCCCAGGTGGACGCCGGACTGGGAACGGATCCCCGACGACGCGGTGATCTCCGGCTGACACAGGGATGAAAAAAACCGTCGGCATCGTCGGCGCGGGCACGATGGGGGGAGGGATCGCCCAGGTTGCGGCCCTCGCAGGGTTTGAAGTCATACTGCACGACGTGTCGGGCGATGCGCTGAAGGCATGCATGGAGCGGATCAAAGGGGACCTCCGCGCATCGATGCAGAAAGGAAAGCGGACAGCCGCGGAGGCGACCGAAGCCCTGACGCGCATCCGTCCGCGTCATGCGTTCAACGACCTGGGCGCCGCCGGGCTCATCATCGAGGCGGCCGCGGAAGATCTGGCGGTCAAGAAGGAGATCTTCCGCGCACTGGACCGGATCGTCGCCCCCAGCGCCGTTCTCGCCACGAATACCTCCTCCCTCTCCATCACGTCGATCGGCTCTCTCACGAAGACTCCGGAATCGGTCGTCGGGATGCATTTCTTCAATCCTCCGGTCCGGATGGCGCTCGTGGAAATCGTGAGAGGGAGCCGGACATCCGACGAGACCGTCGGGACCGCGCACGAGACGGCGCTCGCCATGGGGAAGACTCCCGTGTTCTGCAGCGACACGCCCGGCTTCATCGTCAACAGGGTCGCCCGCCCGTTTTACGGCGAAGCTCTCCGCATACTGGGGGAAGGGACGGCGCCGCATGAGCAGATCGACAGAATCGTCAGGCTCTCCGGTGGGTTCAGGATGGGGCCCTTCGAGCTGATGGACCTCATCGGCATCGACGTGAACTATGCGGTGACACAATCGGTCTACGAGCAGTTTTTTCACGAGGCCCGGTTCCGCCCCCACCCGATACAGCGGCGCATGGTGGAGGCCGGGACGCTGGGCCGGAAAACCGGCCGCGGGTTCTATCCGTATGAGTAAGCCCGCGCGTCATACGGCCCGGAGCAGCGTGTTCATCACCGGGGAATCTCCCCTTGTCGAGGAATACGCCGCCGCATGCATCGCCGCCGGCATGGGGGCCGCGGTCCGGTTCAACCCGGGGACCGGAGGGAAACTCCCCCCGGGCGCAGCGCGGGGAAGCCGCGCCGGGGCCGGGGTTGCCGTGGGGCTCGAGCTGACGAACACCTCGCGCGAAGCGAAGCGGAAGAATCTGGCCGCGATGGACGCCGCGCTGCCCGGGGGAACACCGATACTCTCCGCATCGGCAGCGACAACAGTCGCGGAACAGTCGGCATGGATCAGGAGGCCGGAACGACTTATCGGGATCGCCGCCCTCCCCACGCTCCTGGCGGGGACGCTCGTCGAAATTGCCCCTTCCGCGTTCGCCGGCAAGGAGGCGATCGAGGCGGCAATGAATTTCTTCGCCGCACTGGGAAAAGAAGCCTCGATAGTCCAGGACGCTCCGGGGATGGTGCTCCCGCGTATACTCTGCATGCTCGTGAACGAGGCATCGTTTGCGCTCGCAGAACGGGTGGCGCGGAGGGGGGACATCGACACCGCCATGAAGCTGGGGACGAATTATCCTTTCGGGCCGATCGAATGGGGGATGAAAATAGGACTCGGACAGGTCCGGGCGGTTCTCGACTGTCTGCACCGCGAGTTCGGAGAGGAACGCTACCGCACTGCGCCGCTTCTCGTGAGGGGACTCCCCGAAGGCAGGGGGACGGACGGACGGCGCGCAGCGCCGCTCAATTCCAACAACAGATGAGGTATGCCGCCGTGACTCTATCACGTTCTCTTCTCGCCGCCGTCGTCGCAGCCCTGCTCTGCGCCGCACCGGGAGCTCCGGCCCAGACCGGAGCGCCGTCGCGGGCAATGATCGTCCTCCCCGAAGGGAAGCAATTCGACTTCGGAAGGATCTACCGGGGCGCGGTGGTGGAAAAGACGCTCACCTTCGGGAACGCCGGCTCCGACACGCTCCGCATGGGAAGCATCGGCGTCTCCTGCGGCTGCACGGGGGCGATGGTGACGACGGACAGGATCCCGCCGGGGGGATCGGGGGCGGTACGCATAACGTTCAACTCCAAGAACTTCTCCGGGCCCGTGCACAAGACCGTGACACTCAACTCCAACGGCGACACGCTCGGGTACACGACGATCGAGTTCACCGGCACCGTCGTCGATGAGATCGGGATGAACCCGCAGTCGATCATCGTGCCGGGGGCCGAGGTGCACAAGCTGAGCAAGGTCACTCTTACGGTGACCAATAACGGCATGACTCCCCTTGCGCTCACGGGTTTCCGGACGGAGCTGAAGGGTCTGATCCTGAAGCTCCCCCCTGATTCCATCCCTCCGGGAGGGACGGCGGCGATCGACGTCGAGTTCACGCCGGAATCCCCCTCCCCGATGCTCAGCGACGGCGTGTTCGTGACGACAAACAATATCAGGCAGCCCGAAGTCTATCTCCAGGTCTACGGAGGGGTGCGACAGGCAAAGTCCCCGTAGGGGGGGGAGACACCGGTGAACGAACGACCGAACGCGGTGATTGTCAGCGCACTCCGTACGCCCGTCGGCAGATACGGCGGGGTCCTGCGCGAGGTCCGTCCCGACGATCTGAGCGCCACGGTGATCGCCGCGCTCGTCGGTTCTTCGCACATCGATCCCGCGACAGTTGACGACGTGATCTGGGGGTGCGCCAACCAGGCGGGGGAGGACAACCGAAATCTCGGCAGGATGAGCGGACTGCTGGCCGGGCTTCCCTTTTCCGTCCCCGGGACGACGGTGAACAGGCTGTGCGGTTCAAGCCTCGAAGCGGTGATACAGGGGGCGCGGGGAATCCGGACGGGGGACATGGAGACAGTGATCGCCGGAGGAGCGGAAAGCATGAGCCGCGCCCCGTACGCGGTCCCGAAGCGCCAGCCGGGTGGACCGGGAAACATCACCGCGTACGATACGGCGCTCGGGTGGAGATTCCCGAACTCCCGCATGAAGGAGATTTTCCCGCTGGAGAGCATGGGGGAGACCGCGGAAAACGTCGCGGAAAAGTTCGGCATCACGCGCGAAGAGCAGGACCGCTACGCCGCAGAGAGCCACGCCAGGGCGGTGCGCGCGCAGAAGGCCGGCCTGTTCGACGAAGAGATTGTGCCCGTCGACGCCCCGTCCGGCAAGGGGACCGCGATCCGCGTGAGCGCGGATGAGGGGCCCCGCCCCGACACGTCGGTCGAGAAACTCGCCGGGCTCCCCCCGGTCTTTCGTCCCGGGGGAACAGTGACGGCGGGGAATTCCTCCCCGCTCAACGACGGCGCATCCGGAGTTCTTCTCATGAGCGAGGAGCGGGCCCGGCGCGAGGGACTCACACCGCTGGCGCGCATCGCCGCTTCGGGAGTGGCCGGAGTCGACCCGCGGTATATGGGGCTGGGGCCCATCCCGGCCGCGCGGGCCGCGCTGGCGAAGGCCGGACTCACGCTCGACGACATCGGGCTCATAGAGCTGAACGAGGCGTTTGCCTCGCAATCGATCGCCGTGATACGTGAGCTCGGGCTCCGCCCCGAACGGGTCAACGTACAGGGGGGAGCAATCGCTCTGGGCCATCCGCTGGGCTGCAGCGGAACAAGAATACTCGCCACGCTTCTCCACGCCATGCGCCGCAATGATGTGCGGTGGGGAGTGGCGGCAATGTGCATCGGGGTGGGGCAGGGAATCGCCCTCGTCATCGAACATCAACCCCGCCTCTGAATCCGATTGCAGGATACCGGACCTTCCGCAATGCCATCAGCCTCAGACACGGTTCTCGCGTTCATCCAGGCCATCAACCGCCACGAGATCGGGACGCTCACGAAGCTCATGACGCCCGACCACGAGTTCGTCGATTCGCTCGGGGTTGCCGCGCGCGGACGCGACAGCATGCGGCAGGCATGGATAGCGTATTTCTTCATGATTCCCGACTACACGATCGAGGTCACGGGGGTTTTCACGCTCGGCGAGAGCGTCGCTGTCACCGGAACGGCGTCGGGGACCGTGGCCGTCCGCGGGGAGCTTCCGGAGGCGAACCGATGGAAAATCCCGCTGGCGGTGCGGGCGGAGGTGCGGAACGGGCTCGTCTCCCGGTGGCAGGTGTTCGCGGACAATGACCCGGTCCGCCAGATCCTCAACCGTGCGTGATCTCTTCGCTCCTCCCCCGCACAGAGATTTCTTCCTCCTTTCCTGCATCCCTGTCAACCGATCGTTCCCCCCCGATGTCTAATTGAAAGAACGACCCCCACAGCAAGGTCAAGACATGCCCGCTGCCGACGAGCAGCAACTGATAGACCGGGCACGTAAAGGGAGCCAGGAGGCATTCCGGGTTCTTGTGGAACGTCATATGAAGCACGCGTATAACGTCGCGTTCGGATTTGTCGGAAACCATGAGGACGCCGCAGACGTGGCGCAGGACGCATTTTTCCGCGCTCACAGGGCTCTCACCTCCTTCAGGGGGGAGGCAGAGTTCGGCACCTGGATTCACCGGATCGTGATGAACCTGGCGATGAACCGGGCGAAATTGAACCGCACGCGCGGCGAACGCGAGGTCCGCGCCGGCGACGCCGCCCTTGAGGGGACCGCCGGGGAGACACCCTCAGATGAGGATGTGCGAGGGCACGTCGAACGGGCGCTTCACGAACTCCCGACCCTTCAGCGCGCGGTCGTCATCCTCCGGCACATCGACGGCCTGTCGACAAAGCAGGTCAGCCGGATTCTGCAGTGCTCGGAGGGAACGGTGAAGACGCATCTCTTCCGGGGGCTCAAGAAACTGAGAACAAAGCTCGACTATCTTCAAGAGGATGTTGTATGAACGTGCATGCACGCGAAACGCTGTTCGATTACCTGACGGGAGCAACCTCCGCCGCGGAGGCGCGAGCGGTCGAGGAACATCTCGCCCGATGTTCCGCCTGCCGGGAGGATCTCCGCATGCTCAGGGAGGCGATCGGGATACTCCCCCGCAGAGCGATGCTTCCAAGCGACGAGCGGGACGAGAAGTTCTGGGTATCGTTTCCCTCTCTCGTGGAAGAGCGGATCGAAGGGGAAAGAAAAAAACGCACGCCGGTCTTCGCCGCCGCAGCCGACCGGTTCATCTCGTTCGTCCACTTCAACCGTACTCCCCTTATTGCCGGGTGCGGCGCGCTTGCAGCGATTGCGCTGGCGGTCGTCCTGCTCATGCGCCCCGCCGCCGTGACGGCGCCCCCGGTGCCCGGAAATTCCACGCAGGCGGCCGGAGAGGCCGGGACCCTCGAGCCGGGGGGGCTGCAGCTCCACAACTATCTGAAGAAGTCACGCGTCCTCCTCGTGGGGGTATCCAACATGAGAACAGACGATCACACGATCGATCTGAGCATCGAGCGCCGCCAGTCGCGCGAGCTCGTGCACGAAGCGAGGGATCTGCGGAAGCAGCCCCTCGACCCCCGCTCGGCGAAGCTTGTCGGAGAGCTTGAAAAAATACTCATCGAACTCGCAAACAGCGACAGGAGACATGACGTCCCGGACGTAGAGATCATCCGATCGGGGATACGGGACCATAACCTTCTCTTCAAAATACGGATGACCGAATCGGCGCTTGCCGAAGCGGCACACGAAAGGAACACGCAATGACGACAGGTAACCGGGCATTTGCATTCGCGGCAGCACTCCTCCTTGGTGTTCCCGGCGCCCAGGGGCAGACACCCGCCCCCGACGCCCGGCCGAATCTGCGGCCGGATCTTCGAAGCGGAGACCTCACGGCACTCGCCGGGAACCGTCCGGCCGTGCGCGAGGACGACAAGAACGACGCCGGCTACGCACTGTATAAAGAAGGGTACGCGCTCGTCCTCGAGGAGAAATACGCCGCGGCGCGGAAGAAATTCGAAGAGCTTCTGTCAAAATTCCCCTCGAGCTCGTACGCAGACGACGCGAGGTACTGGACCGCGTACAGCCTCCGCAGCCAGGACCGGAGCAAAGCGATCGAGGACTACAAGCGATTCATCAGGGACCACCCGCAGAGCTCGTATTACGATGATGCCGTCGCCGATCTCAACGCGCTCCAGATGGACATGGCGGAGCCGGCAGTCGCCCCGGTTCCCGCGACGATGCCCGTCCCCCCCGGGATGGCACCGAGGCATCCGGCGGCGTTCGGCGTGGGGCCGAACACCGGGATCATGCTCCGCCAGGTACAGCGCGAAGCGCAGCATCTCGCGCGCATCGGTGCGTTTCACGCCGCCGGTCCGCTGGCCGGGTGGCGGACGGAGGAAAAACTCGACGACGCGACCCGCCTGAAAATGGACGCCCTGTACGCCCTTGGGGACACCCGCGAAGACGACAAATCCTTCTCGACGCTGCGGGACGTCGCGCTCGACGGGCACGCCGTTCACCCCCTGCGTGAAGCGGCGATGGACGCCCTTTCGGGTTTTACCAGGCATGACGTCCTCGGTGTCTTCGTGGAGATAGCGAAGAAGGACACCAGCGCCGACCTGCAGGGGGCTGCCATCGATTATATCGGCGAACACGGAAGCGACAAAAATCAGCGCGTGACGGTCCTGGAGGATCTCTTCCGGTCGATTCCGAAGTCCCGATCGGATCAGCGCAAGACGATCGTGTATACGGTCGCAGATATCGGCAACGACCGGGCAGTCGAGTTTCTGAAGAAGGTGGCGCTTTCGGATGATGACTTTGACCTCCGGAGGGACGCGGTGTACTACCTCGGGAGCATCGGAGGAGAGAGCGCGCGTTCCGCGCTGTACGAGATACTCAGAGGACAGTAGCAACCACAACCGGGAACAGAACTTTCACAGGGAGACGAACCATGAACAACATTGCCGCGGCAGGAGCGCTGCTCCTGGCGATCCTCACGGCGGCGGGGAGACCCGCCGCACAGACCAGAGAGAGCGACAACGAGGAGAAGGGAAAAGGATCACACGGGTGGCTCGGCGTCTCGATCCAGGACGCCACACCCAGGCTCGCCCGGGAGAGGGACTTTCACGTAAAGTCGGGCGCCCTCGTCAACGGGGTGACCAGGGAGAGTCCCGCGGAGGAAGCCGGGATCAGGGAGGATGACGTCATCGTGGAGTTCAGCGGGAAGAGCATCGACGACGCGGATGACCTTCTCGACGCGGTCCGCGGAGGGGCTCCCGGCGATCACGCGGCGGTGACGCTGTACCGGGGGGCGGAGAAGAAGACGCTCCAGGTCACGCTCGAAAAGGCGCCGCGGAGGAGTTTCTCGTTTCACGGCTCCGGGAGTTTCACGATGCCGCACCTCCCCCGGATGCCGCACATCGCGCGCATGCCGCGCGTCCGGATATTCCGCGAGGAAGGGATAGAAGGGTTGCAACTCACCGACCTGAACAGGCAGCTCGGCGAGTACTTCGGGGCCCCGAACGGCAGAGGCGTGCTCGTGGAGGAGGTCGACCGGGAAAGCGCAGGCGAGAAAGGGGGGTTCAAGGCGGGAGACGTCATCATCAGGGCGGGGAAAGAGGACGTCGAGACTACAGGGGACATCGACGAAGCCCTTGCAGCGATGAAAAAAGGGGAGAAGGTCGAGTTCGGCGTTCTTCGAAAAGGCGCGCAGGTGACGCTCACCGTCGAATCCGGCGGAGGCCAGGAGAGCGGCGACCGGTGGTTCAATTTCAACGGAGGGTTCCGGGGGGAGTTCAACAACGGATTCCGCGACGACGCGCAGATGCACGCAGGCGAGAACATGGTCAGGAAGGAGATGGAGAAGGTGAAGGAAGAGCTCCGTTCGTTCGGTGACAGGATAAGGACGGAGGTCCGGGATCTTGGAAGAAAGCTGAGAAGCGTCGCGAGCTGAACAGCCTGCCGCACAGAAAAAACGCGGGGCTCCGGGATCGCTCCCGGAGCCCCTCCCCGCGTGTGACGCGGCCCCCCCCTACTTCAGAAGCACCATCTTCTTCATCGCCGAGTACGCCGCCCCTCCGTCCGGTCCCTTCACCTCGAGTCGATAAAAGTAGACGCCGCTTGAGATCACCCTCCCCGCTGCATCACGCCCGTCCCACACCGCTTCGTGCGTCCCCGACGCGAGGGGACCGTTCACGAGTGTCACCACCTCCTGCCCGAGCAGGTTGAAGATCTTCATCGTCGCAGAACCCGCGACCGGAAGCGAAAAGACTATCCGTGTCGAAGGGTTGAACGGATTGGGATAGTTCTGTCCCAGCGCGTACGCCGCGGGAACCCCGGGCGCGGAGGGACCGGACACCGACGTCGTGACGCCGAGCGAGAAGTCCTGCGACAGCGTAAATTGCGATACCGTCACGCTCGTCGTCTGCACCCCGTCATTGTAGCCCACCAGGTCCGCGGTTATCGTCACCGGACCCGCAGGGAGCGCGTCGATCACATAGGAGCCCGACCCGTCCGTCATCCCGTACCCGAGCGAGGCGCCGAGGGCATCCTCCACGACGACGTTCACTCCCGACAGGGCCTGCCCCCCCGCCGTCACCGTGCCCGAGAGGGTCGCCACACCGTTCGAATGTATCTGCTTGACGCCGATATCGATCCCGGTGACATTCCCCGCAACGGTCACCGTATCCGCGTCCTTCCACCTGAGCACGCCGAAGGCTCCGGCCTTGTAAAACGCCGGCGCATAGTCACCGAACGGCACCGCCAGAAGGATGTATTTTCCCGCAAGGAGGTGCCCCACGGAGTATGCACCCAGGGAATCGGTAAACCCGAACCGCGCCTCCCTCGAGGCGTATGAGCGGAGCGGAAACACTATAATCCGTGAAGGCACCCGGACCCCCGCCGAATCCCACACGAGGCCGCTTATCGAGTACATCTGCGGCGGCCGGAACGGGTTCAGATTGAAGTCGATCCCGCTCACGTCCCCGGCGGCCGGTATCAGCGTCGCATCAGACGGCGTGTTCTTGTGATCGTAGTACTGCGGGAAGTATCCCGATTTCACGGCGAGGGCCGTGTAGGACCGCTCCGACAGCACTGTGGCATTGAATCCCCCCGTCGAATCCGTCAACCCCTGCCAGGCGACGCCAAAGACACAGCCAAGATCAGGATCCGCGAACGTCTCCCCGGGGAGCGTCGTGACAAGCGCGCCTGCCGCGGCCATCACCGGCAATTCCTGGACCGTGCGCATAAGTACCACGCGCGCCCCCTTCAGGGGATTCCCGGTCGAGTCGCGCACAGTTCCGCGGAAGTGCACGGGGACCGGAGGAACGAACTTTGCGAGAGCGAAATCAGCCGTGTCCGTCTCTCCGTCGGTCACGGCGAGCGGCGTCGCGTGCGCTGCGTCGTGCGCGTTACGGTACCATTTCGTCTGATAGAGAGGCCACGGAATCATCGACATGAGCGGCACCATCATCAGCGGAGGATTGCACTCCACGAGATACGTGCCCGTGTCAAGGACCGCGGAATACCTCCCGGCCGTGTCCGACCAGGCCTGCGGTATCCAGAGAATCGGCGCGGAGGGACGGAAAAACATGACGCGCGAATATGCGAGCGGCTTGCCGGTGAGGCTGTCGGTCACCTTCCCGACGATCGTCCCCGTCTTTTCACCGCTCGAGCTTCCGAGGTTGATCCACGCGAGGTTGCTCCTCCCGCTCTCCCGCACCGTGGAATCGGGCATCACCCAGACCCACGTGACGTAATAGTAATACGTATGACCCGCGGCGGCACGGGTGTCGCCGAATTCGGTCATACCCGTGGCATCGAGATAGGTAAATGACGTCGAGTCATCGACGGACCGGTACACCCTGAATGCGCCGGGCGCGACAGGAGGAAGAATCTTCGCGATCTGCCATGTCAGTATCACCCCCTGGGCGAACTGACCGGCAGGGTGAGCGGCGAGATTGACCGGCGGAGGGGGTAGCTGCGCGAATGCAAGGCCCGAAACCGCGGCCGAAATCAGGACCGCAAGAAAGACGTAGCCAAGACGCTTCATCGGGGGATTCTCCTAAACGAATAATTGCGAATCTAGGGATGCTCTTGGAATCATTATTCTGGTACAACACCCGTGCCAGCGCGGGGAGGTTTCGGGAAGGAGGAGGCACCTCCCGTAAGTCATTGATGCGCTTCCCTCTATGCATAAGGGTCCGGTCCTTCGCACACCGAGGCCACGGATGGAGTATGCGGGAATCGCGGCGGGAAGTGCGGGAACGGATGAATTCATGCAGTGAAACGCTCCGCAGGAATTGGACCGTGGAGAGAATTGAGGAAGTCCTCTTTTTTGTCTATCTTCCGTATCGGTTTTCCACTTAACGGGGAGCAACACCGGCCGCCGCTTGAAACTCTACCAGCTCTTTATCAATGACCAGTTCGTTGACGGGGAAGAGAAACGGACATTCTCTTCACTCAACCCGTTCAGCGGCGAGACGTTTGCGGTATGTGCCCGGGCAGGCGTCGCCGACGCGCGGCTCGCCGCGCAGGCCGCCCGAAAGGCGTTCGACGCGGGCCCCTGGCCGAGGATGAAGCCTGAGGAACGGTCGGCATACCTGAAGAAACTCTCCGACGCTCTCAACGCAAACGCGCCGAGATTTGTCGAACTCGAGGTGGCCGACGCCGGCTCCACGCTCAGGAAAGCAAAAGAGGACGTCTACCTGAGCGCACGCGCGCTCGGGAGTTACGCAAAGTTCGCCCTTCTCGATCTCTCCGAAAAACTTGACGCGGTTTCGCGGCCCGGCATAAGCTCGAACCTGCTCCTGCGCGAACCGGTCGGTGTGGTGGCTGCGATCATCCCGTGGAACTTCCCGCTCAAGATGGCGGTCTGGAAGCTTGGCCCCGCGCTGGCCGCGGGAAACACGGTCGTCCTGAAGCCCTCGGAGGAGACGCCCGTCAGCGCGATCGAACTCGCCCGGCTTATCCATGAATGCGGATTCCCCCCCGGCGTCGTCAACATCATCACGGGGTTCGGCGAAGACGCAGGAGCCGAGCTCTGCCGCAGTCCGCTCGTCGACAAGGTGGCGTTCACCGGATCGACGGAGGTGGGGCGGGAAGTGATGCGCTCGGCGGCGGGGACGCTCAAGAACATCACCCTGGAATGCGGGGGGAAGTCCGCAAACATCGTTCTCGACGACGCGGACATGGATCTCGCCGTGGACGGGGCGCTGTATGCCGCGTTCTACCACCAGGGGCAATGCTGCGAGGCAGGGACCAGACTTTTTCTCCCGGACCGCATCGCCGACGAGTTCGTCGAACGCCTGGCCGGAGGGGCACGCGCCATGAAGACGGGGGACCCGATGAGCGTTATGACCGATATCGGCCCCCTCGTGTCACGCCGCCAGCAGGAGTCCGTCCTCGGGTACATCGCGCAGGGGAAAGACCAGGGAGCCCTCCTCGTCACGGGGGGGGGAGTGCCGACCGACCCCGCCTGCGCGCCGGGGTTCTTCGTCGCACCGACGATATTCGACAGGGTGGACAATTCCTGGACGATCGCGCGCGAGGAAGTCTTCGGGCCGGTCCTCTCGGTTCTGCGGTACGGGGAGACGGCCGATGCGGTGCGCATGGCAAACGATTCAGCCTACGGGCTGGGGGGCGGAGTCTGGTCGCAGGACCCCGAACGGGCAATGGAAGTCGCGCACGCGCTCCGCGCGGGAACGGTCTGGATCAACGAATGGCATCTCCTGAGCGAGCGGGCACCATTCGGCGGGTACAAGCAGAGCGGCATCGGGAGGGAATTCGGGCTCGACGGGCTGAAGGAGTATACCGAAGCGAAGCACATCCACGTGGACGAGGCGGGCACGCGCGAGAAGAAACCGTGGTACGACACCGTCGTGCCGAGATATTGACCAATCAATAACCATTCACATTTCCGGAAAGGCCAACCCGATGACCCTCATTGCCCGTAATGCGGCGAGCGTTGTTCTCTCCCCCGTCGCCCTCTGTTTCCTCCTCTGTTTTGCGGGGTGCGGCGAAGAGAAGAAAATGGAACCGGTAAAACCGGGAGACATGGAGACGTACAGGGACCCCGGATTCGGGTATTCGATCCAGTATCCCAAAGGCTGGATGCCGAACGCCGAGGTCGGGCGGGCGGGCTTCTACAGCGCGCAGGACGTCGACAAGAAGTTCCTGGATCCCACCGGCCAGTTCCCCGACGGCGTGATGATCGGAGTGACGGTCATCCGTTCCGCCAGCGCCGACACGGCAAAGAAGATCATGGATGACATGGTGAAAAGCGGGTTCGTCGTCGCCAGGCCCGAAACTGTGTCCGTCGGCGGACGCCCGGGAGTACGCTACGGGTATTCCGGGCTGTACACGAAAACCGTCAAGGAGTCGGGGGAGCACATTTATGTCCCATCGGACACCGTCGTGTACGACATCCGCTGCGCGGGATTCGGCGGGTATTACGACGCGTACAAGGCCGTGTTCGACGCTGCGATAGCCACGCTGCAGTTCCCGAAGCCGGTCGTCGCCGGAAGGGATCCCACGCTCCCGTCGGAGAACACGGCGGAAGTGAGCGGCAAACTCTTCTCGATCACCTACCCGGACAACTTCACGCAGCTCGGCGTCCCGAAAGGGACGAACGACGAGGTGATCGAGCTGCGCGGTGTCCGGCAGGACTGCTCCATCCGGGTCGACGTCTTCGGCGCCAAGGGGCTGACCGTCGAGAAGGTATTCGACCAGAACAAGGGGAAGTACAAGGCGACCGGGACCGGAAAGGCGACCGTGTCCGGACTCCCGGCCCTGTCACTGACCTACGCGGCCACGCCGAACGTCCAGCGGAGGTTCTATTTCGTCGTGAAGAACGACAAGGTGTTCCGCGTGACGATGGACTGGTACCGCCCGCAGGCCGATGAGTACATGAAGGCATACGACAAGACCATCAATTCACTGAAAATCAAATAGACGTCACCAGGAGGCTGATCATGGACCCCAAGCTCGTCACCACGGCGTTCACACTTGACGGTTACCGGATCGTCAAGAACCTCGGCGTTGTGCGGGGGATTACGGTGCGTTCCCGGTCGATCATCGGCAACATCGGCGCGGGCATCCAGACGCTGTTCGGCGGAAACATATCGCTCCTGCAGGCGCTCTGCGAGCGCACGCGCCAGGAGGCGTTCATGCTCATGATGCAGCACGCGTCCGAGCACGGCGCGAACGCCGTCGTCGGCATGCGGTACGACGCCAACGAGGTGATGTCGGGCGTGACCGAGGTGCTGGCGTACGGTACCGCGGTCGTCGTCGAAAAAGCATAACGGGAGGGGCTCCCCCTCCCCCCACGTTCACAGACAAATGCGAAGGCTTCTTATGCGAGGTCTCATCATCGGATTCATCCTCTGCGCGGGGATCACGGGAACGGCCGCGGAATCGTATTCCCAGCAGGCCATTCCCAGTCCGCGCGATTCGGTTTTTCTCACGCTCGACACGACCGTCGTCAGCGTCAACTACGGCCGCCCCTCCATGCGGGGGAGAAAGATCATGGGCGGTCTCGTCCCGTGGAACAAGGTCTGGCGCACGGGCGCGAACCAGGCGACACACCTGAAGACATCGTCCGCCATGATGTTCGGCGGGGTCCCCGTGACGCGGGGAACCTACACACTCTGGACGCTCCCCTCCCCCGACGGGTGGAAGGTGATACTCAACAAGCAGACCGGCCAGTGGGGGACGGTCTACAATCCCGCCCTGGATCTCGCGCGGTTTGACGCGACGGTGGATCAGCTTCCGGCGGCCGTCGACACGTTTACGATCTCGCTGAGAGCGAAGGACAATTCCTCTGGTACCATGATCCTCGCGTGGGAGAACACTTCGGTCACCGTCCCGTTTCAGGTCGGCGGCAGCGTGGGTCCCCTGAGCCCGGGGGATTCCGCGGCAATCACGCTCGGGGCAACGACGCTGACCGTGCGGTACAGCCGCCCGTATCAGCGGGGGCGGATACTCTGGGGGACCGTCGTCCCGTACGATTCGGTCTGGCGCACCGGCGCGAACCTGGCGACATCCCTGAAGACCGACGGCGATGTGACCATCGGCGGGAAGAGCATCCCGGCGGGGTCGTACACGATCTACTCCATCCCCACCGCCTCCGCGATCACACTTATCATCAACAAAAAACCGGGGGGGCGCGAGCCCGGATACGACCGGACGGCCGACGTCGCCCGGATCGTCATGAAGGAGGAGAAGTCCCCCACGCCGATCGACCCATTCCGCATCTGGTTCGAAAAGGAAGGGACGGGGGGCGGCACGATCAATCTCGGCTGGGGACACCGGTCCTTCAGCGCGCACGCCACGGCGCCGTAGGAGGCATTTCCGCGGCGCAGGGGAGGCGGCGCCATCCCGGGCCCGCTGCACTGCAGCGGGCCCCCGACCGGGCTCCTTCCTTGCATGTTCAGCGCACCCGACGTACATTACTCCACCCCTCTGTTCTTGCAGCATTTCAAGCATTCCCGGCTCACTCACACGACATCAGCGCATGGATATCCAGGGGAAGACCGTGCTCGTCATAGGCGGATGGGGACTCGTCGGATCGGCAATCTGCCGCCGGTTCATGAACGAACGCCCGAAACGGATGATCGTCACATCCCTCTCGAAGGCGGAGGCGATGGATGCGGTCGAAAGCCTCCGCGGGGATTACCGCGACGCCGGCAGGAATTTCTTTATCCCCTGGTGGGGGAACATCTTCGTGCGCGAGCAGTTGAAAGACATGCCCCGCGAAGCGATACTCGCAAGCGAAAAATACAGGACGATGATCATCGAGGACATCGTCGAAGAGCTCTCCGGACCCGTATTGAAGAGGTCGTCCCTCTACCGCCTCATGCAGAAGTACAAACCCGACGTCGTCGTCGACTGCGTCAACTCGGCGACGGGAATCGCCTACCAGGACATCTTCCAGGTCTCGCGCGAGCTCATCCGCGGAGTGAAGCACGCGCGCGCTTCGCGCAAGCCGCCCCCGGCGGCCCTCTTCGACAGCATCGAACGTCTCCTCTGCACGCTCTACGTCCCTCAGCTCATCCGGCACGTGCAGATCATGTACCGCTCGATGCAGGAAGCGGGGACGGGCATCTACGTGAAGATCGGGACGAGCGGCACGGGGGGGATGGGGCTGAACATCCCCTACACGCACAGCGAGGAGCGCCCTTCGAGGGTCCTCCTTTCGAAATCCGCCGTGGCGGGTGCGCACACGCTTCTCCTGTTTCTCATGGGGCGCACGCCCGACGCGCCGATCACGAAGGAGATCAAACCCACCGCCGCGATCGCCTGGAAGAAGATCGCGTACGGGGAGGTCACGCGGCGGGGAAAACCGATACCGCTCGTCGATTGCCCCCCCGCGGGGGCGGTCCGGCTCGACAGAACCCTCCGGCTCTCGATGCCGGAGGCCGCGACGGCGACCGGGGAGACGCTGAAATCGGTGTATATCGACACCGGCGAAAACGGGCTATTCTCGCGGGGGGAATTCGAAGCGATCTCGACGCCGGGGCAGATGGAGTTTGTCACCCCCGAGGAGATCGCCGAAAGCACGATCTTCGAGATACGGGCCGGGAACACCGGCCATGACATCATCAATGCGCTCGACAACGCGACGCTCGCCCCGACGTACAGGGCGGGATTCATGTTCAACAGCGCCATGGACAGCCTCCAGCAGCTCGAGAAGGACCACGGCGTCGACAGCGTCGCCTTCGAGATGCTCGGGCCCCCGAGGCTCTCGAAACTCCTCTACGAGTCGTACCTCCTTAAGCTCTGTTTCGGCGAAATCAGGCGCGTCACACGCTCCAGCGCCGCGACGATGAGCCGGCGGCTCACGGATCTCATCGAGACCGACGACAGCCTCCGGTCGAGGATCATCTCCATCGGCATCCCCATACTTCTCCCCGACGGCAGATCCATGCTCCGCGGGGCCTCGATCAAGATCCCCCCGGACAGGGGAGACGCCACGTTCCCCGTCTCGCCGAAAGCGATCGACAGGTGGGCGCACGACGGCTGGGTGGACCTGAGGGAGAAGAACATGACGGTATGGCTCCGCCGCCTGAGCGAGATCAGCAGGATGGTGGAAAAGCTTCCGGAAGAAGAGACCAGTTCGCGCATCATGCACAACCGTGAATACTGGAAAAACCTCGCCGAGATCGATCCCGGAAAAATCTGCGGATGGATCTTCACGTACGAGGAAAAAGGCAAACGAATGAAGGCATAACACAATGAAACGGATCGGCATACTGACTGGAGGCGGCGATGTCCCCGGCCTCAACCCGTGCATCAAAGCTGTCGTCTTCCGCGCGATAGACGCCGGATACGAAGTCCTCGGCATACGCCGCGGATGGGGAGGGCTCCTGAACTACAACGTCGCGGAGAAAGAAAAATCGACGGAGTGGATCATCCCCCTGACGAAGACGAACACCCGCACGATTGACCGCTCCGGGGGGACGTTCCTCCATACCTCAAGGACGAACCCCGGAAAAGTGAAGGCCGCCGACGTTCCGGCTTTCCTGAAGGACCCCAAACACCCGCAGGTGGACGGGAGGCTGGACTTCACCCCCCACATCCTCCGCGTCCTCAGCGCCCTGAACATCGACGCCCTCATTACGATCGGGGGAGACGACACGCTCAGCTACTCGGCGCGGCTCCATGAAGAGTCGTTCCCCGTCGTGGCGATCCCGAAGACGATGGACAACGACGTCTTCGGGACTGATTACTGCATCGGCTTTTCGACGGCGGTCACCCGGAGCGTCGATTTCATCACGAACCTCCGGACGCCGACCGGCTCACACGAGAGGATCGCCATCGTCGAGCTCTTCGGAAGGAATTCCGGCGAAACCTCCCTCATCTCGGCGTACCTGGCCGGGGTAGACAGGGCCATCATTTCCGAAGTCCACTTCGACCCCGAGCGGCTTGCCCAGTTCCTCATGGAGGACAAGAAGAACAACCCCAGCAATTACGCGATCATGACCATCTCCGAGGGGGCGCAGCTTGTGGGGGGAAAGATCGTGGAGTACGGGCAGGCGGACGCCTACGGGCACAAGAAGCTCGGCGGCATCGGCGCGATCACCGGCGACGCGATACAGAAACTCACCGGGTCGCATGTCATCTACCAGCAAGTCGCCTACCTCATGCGGAGCGGGGAGCCGGACGCCCTCGACCGGATGGTCGCCATAAGCTATGCGAGCCTGGCCACGGACCTCGTGCTCAAGGGTGAATTCGGCAAGATGGTCGCCCTGCAGGAGGGGAAGTACACGGTGATTCCGGTCGAGACGATTTCGCAGGGGAAGAAGACGGTCGACGTGGAGGAGCTCTACGACAGCGTCAATTACCGGCCGAAGGTGACGCACATTCTTCACAAGCCGATGTTCTTGTACTGAGCTCTGTGGCGCCTAACGAGGGCGCCATGTGCTCAATGCGCTGGCGCCAGAGAAGGCGCCATTTCGGTCGTCACCTGGCGGTGACGCCCTCAATCAGGGATCCGGAAGATTGGATCGTCGGGGCGGATCGCATCGTGCATCCGCCTCAGAGCGCGGAATGAGTCCTGGCTCCCCCGAACCGAGGCAGCGCGGTAGAAAAATGCCGCCTGGGCGTCCCTGACCGGAAGCCCGGTCCCGGTTTCGTAGCAGTAACCGAGCCCCACCTCGGCGAGGACGGACCCCTCGTCTGCCGCCTTTTTCAATATCTCCACGGCTTCCTTTCTCCCCGACGTGTCCGCCGGCGAGCGGAGGGTCATCAACGCAATGCGGACCATTGCATCTTTGCTCCCGAGCGAAGCCGCCCGGGTCCAGAGCTCCGTCGCCTTTTCCAGGCTCTGCGGAACCCATCGACCGGCGTAGTACGCCAGACCCGCCTCCACAAGCGCTGGAGGATATCCCTTCTCCCCCGCTTTCGTCAGAAGCTTGAACGCCTCGTCGCCGCTCAGGTAGACCTGCGCCTGCGCAAGCACACCGTCGAACCCGAGCGCGGAGACCCCCGCCCAGGCGAATTCCGCCTCCGGGTCCCCCTTTGCCGCCGCAGCCTTGATATGGGGGAGCGTGCTCTTCTGCTCAAGAAGCTTCACAAGGAGCTCGGGAGCGCGTGGAGAATCAAGCCGGATAGCCCGAACATAGGAGGCGCAGGCTTTGACCGGGTCCTTCGGCACGCCGATCCCTTTCTCGTACGATCGCCCGAGCACCGTCAGCGCCTCCGGGCTCCCCGCCTCCCCCGCGAGGATGATCGCTGAGAGGGTCGAGGAGTCGGCCTGCGATTCTGTTTCAAGAAGCTTCGATATCCCGAGTGCCCTCCGCACCGAGGGGGAGGCGGTCTGTATCGCCTCCTTCAGGAGAAGGCTGTCTCCCGATACGGCCCCTGTGTCCGGGGCAAAGTCGAGGAAGACGAGACCGGTATTCGGCGCTCTGGCGGGAGGGACCTTCGCCGTGTCCTGGTGGCCCGGGCCCAGCCCCTGCTTCTCCAGCCGGGCAAGGGCTTCTTTCGCGGGGGGGTAGCCGCCGGACGCCGATTTCCTGACCCATGCGTACGCCGAATCGAAATTACGCGGAACGACAAGGTCTTCCGTCATGAACTGCGCCATCGCGTATTCGGCCTCCGCCATATTCTTCTCCGCGCAGGCGTGAAAGAGCCTGTAGGCCTCGAACGGGTCCCACGCCACGCCCCAGCCGTTGTAGCACATGATGCCGTAGTTGAACATCGCCGGGGTATACTTCTGTCCGGCGGCTCTCCGCATCCAGTAAGCCGCCCTGACGGTGTCGGCCGCGGCGCCCCGCCCGAAGAGGTACCGTATCGAGAGCTCATGCTGCGCGAGGACGTCTCCCGAGTTCGCCTTACGGGTGACGATGAAGGTCTCCCACATCTCGTAGAGCGCATCGGACTGAACGACGATCGGCGGCTGCGGCGGCGGACGGTATTTCTTGAAGACCGGGCTGTCGTCCTTCGACTGCGCCGCACCCGGGGCGGGAGAGAATATGAGGAAGGAAATGAGCATTCCCGCTCCCATCGCGGCCGCCGCAATGCCCGGAAAAGCCCGGGAGAACCCCCTGACAGTCCCGTTTGTCATTCGTATCTGAGTGCTTCTATGGGATCGAGATTTGAGGCCTTCCACGCGGGGTAGACGCCGAATACGAAACCAACGAGGGAGCAGGAGAGAAGACCTATGCCCACCCAGTCCCAGGGGATCACCGCCGGAGAGTCCGTCAGGATGCTGACGACGTTCCCTCCCAGGATACCGGTCAGGACACCGAATGCCCCGCCGATTTCACACAGAATGACCGCTTCGATCATGAACTGGGAAAGTATGTCGGACTTCTGCGCGCCGATCGATTTGCGGATCCCGATCTCGCGCGTCCGCTCTGTCACCGAGACGAGCATGATGTTCATGATGCCGATCCCCGCCGCCAGAAGAGCGATGCAGCTCACGAGGAGCACCCCCATCCGGACGTAAATCGTAAAGTCGTTGAACTGCTTGACCAGAGAATCGTTCGAGAAGTAGCTGAAATCGTCCTCCGCCCCGGGGGAGACGTTCCGCGCGGTCCGCATGATGCCGCGGACCTGCTCGATGGCGTCGTCCATCACCGCCTGGCTCCGCGCCTTCACCATGATGTGCAGGCTCTGATCCGACCTGCCGTACTTCTGAAAATACGTGGTCAGCGGGGTCACGACGAAGTTGTCCTGGTTTCCGCCGAGCGACGTCCCTTTTTTTGCGTACACGCCGATAACCTGGTAGATCCCCTCGTCCACGCGCACCGTTTCCCCCACGGGATCGACGTACTGCGGGAAAAGGATCTCCGCGACGGCCGAACCCAGGACGACCACCGGACGGGCCATGTCGAGATCCTGCGGGGTAAGACCGCGCCCCTCCGCCACCGTCCAGTCGTTTGTCTCCTGTCCCTCGATCGTCTCCCCGTAGACGTTGACGTTGGGATTTGTCTTCTTCCCGGACCAGAAGACGATCTTCCCCCCTTCGGACCCCTCAATCCCGACGGACGCGGCCAGCGTCGTCTTGTCGCGCACCTGGATGGCCTGCTCGTACGTGACATTCTTCCTGTTGCGCATCTTCCTCCGCTGTTCCGGCGTCGTGTTGAAATCCATGCTGAATTTCTGCACCTGGAACGTGTTCGCGCCGAGCTGGGTCATCCCCTGTTCGATGCTGTTCTGGAGGACGCTCAGCGCGGTCATGACGGAGATTATGGAAAAGATCCCCACGACGATCCCCAGCATTGTCAGGACCGAGCGGAGCTTGCTGGAGCGGATCGCCGCAAGCGCCATGAAGAGGCTTTCCCTGAAATTGGCGAAGCTCAGATAATGCGTTTTCATTTTGCAGGAGAGGTGTGTTGAGAACGGTGCAGTGAAATGTACCACAAACGGCGGGGATATTCAATGGTGGTGGCGCCATAGGTGGCGCTACAGCAGGCGCCATCGACGGCGCCAGGATTACGCGCGGGAAAAGATCGATGCGGTGCTATTCGAACCGGAGGGCTTCGATCGGGTCGAGGTTGGAAGCTTTCCACGCGGGATACACGCCGAAGAGAAAACCGACTGCGGAGCAGACCAGTATGCCGATGCCGACCCATTCCCACGGGATCAACGCGGGGACTTCCATGAGAATGCCGACGACGTTCCCGCCGATGATCCCCAGGACGATGCCGATCAGGCCGCCGATTTCGCAGAGGATGAGCGCTTCGATCATGAACTGCGTCAGGATGTCGGTCTTCTTCGCCCCGATCGATTTCCTGATGCCGATCTCCTTCGTCCGCTCGGTGACGGAGATGAGCATGATGTTCATGATGCCGACGCCCGCCGCAAGCAGGGAAATCGAACTTATGACCATCACCCCGATGCGGAGGTAGAGCGTCAGGTCGTTGAACTGCTGGATGAGGGAGTCGTTCGAAAACCAGCTGAAATCGTCCTCCGCGCCAGGCGACACGTGCCGGGCCGCCCGCAGGATCATCCGCGACTGCTCGATCGCATCCTCGACGACCTCGCGGCCTGCCGCCTTCACCATGACGTGAATGTCCCTGTCCTCTTTCCCGTATCTTGCGAAGAAGGTGGTTATCGGTATGCACACAAAATTATCCTCGTTCCCCCCGAGCGACCCCCCCTTCTTCTGGAAGACACCGATCACGCGGTAGACCCCCCCGTCGAAACGGATCGTCTGCCCGACCGGGTCCACGTAGGCGGGGAAGAGCTTCTCCGCGACCGGCTTGCCGAGAATAGCGACCGATCCCGTCTCGTCCATTTCGGCATCAGAGTAACTGCGCCCCGATTCAATCGTCCAGTCGTTGGTGACAATCCCTTCGGGGTTCTCGCCGCAGATCGCCACATTGGGATTGGTTTTTCCCCCTTCCCAGAAGATCACCCTCCCCCCCTGCCATGCCTCGATCCCCACCTGCTCGGCAAGTGACGCCTTTTCCTTCACCTGGAGGGCCTGTTCGTACGTGATGTCCTTCCTGTTCCGGTAGCGCCCCCGGTTGTTCCCGTTGAATGATTGGGGAAACTTCTGGATCTGGAACGTATTGGCCCCGAGCTCGGTGATCCCCTCCTCGATACTCCGCTGGAGGACCCCCAGGGCGGTCATGACGGAAATGATCGAGAAGATCCCCACCACGATGCCGAGGATCGTCAGCGTCGAGCGGAGCTTGCCGGAGCGGATGGCTCCGAGAGCCATCACGAGGCTCTCCCTGAAGTTCCCTATGTTGAAGAGGCGCGACACGGGGTCACTCGAACCGGAGGGCTTCGATGGGGTCGAGGTTCGAGGCCTTCCACGCGGGGTAGACGCCGAAGACGAACCCGACGACGGAGCAGACGAGGATGCCGATCCCGACCCATTCCCACGGGATGATCGCCGGGACCTCCATGAGGATGCCGACCACGTTGCCGCCGATCACGCCGAGGACGATCCCGACCGCGCCGCCGATTTCGCAGAGGATGACGGCCTCGATCATGAACTGTGTCAGGATGTCGGACTTCTGCGCCCCGATGGATTTCCGGACGCCGATCTCCTTCGTCCGTTCGGTGACGGACACGAGCATGATGTTCATGATGCCGACCCCCGCGGCGATCAGCGAGATCGAGCTGACGAGAAGAACCCCCATACGGAGATAGATGGTGAGGTCGTTGAACTCCTTGATGAGCGAATCGTTCGAAAACCAGCTGAAATCGTCCTCCGCTCCGGGTGCGTCATGGCGGGCGGCGCGGAGAATCATGCGCGACTGTTCGATCGCGTCGTCCACGACCTCCCTGCTCCTGGCCTTCACCATGATGTGGATATCGCGGTCTTCCTTGCCGTACCTGCTGAAGAACGTCGTGATGGGGGTGCACACGAAATTGTCCTGGTTACCGCCGAGCGCCCCCCCCTTCTTCTGGAAGACACCGATGATCTGATAGATCGCCCCGTCCACGCGAATGGACTGGCCCACCGGGTCGACGTACCCGGGAAAGAGCTTTTCCGCAACGGGCGCCCCCAGGACGGCCACCATGCGGGCTTCGTCCAGGTCGGACTCCGAAAAGCTCCTGCCGTTCTCAATGACCCAGTCGTTCGTGACGACCCCCTCGGTGTTCTCGCCGCAGATCATGACGTTCGGGTTCGTCTTCTGTCCCTGCCAGAACACCACGCGGCCGAACTGCCATCCCTCGATCCCGACCGCCTCGGCGAGCGTCGCCTTCTCCCTGACCTGGAGCGCCTGATCGTACGTGATGTCCTTCCGGTTCCGGAAACGTCCGCGGTTGTCGTCGCCAAACGAGGAGGGAAACTTCTGGATCTGGAACGTGTTGGCGCCGAGCTGCGTGATCCCGACCTCGATGCTGTTCTGGAGGACACCCAGCGCCGTCATCACCGAGATGATCGAGAAGACGCCGACCGCCACACCGAGAAGCGTGAGGACCGAGCGGAGTTTGCTCCCGCGGATCGCCGCGAGGGCCATGAAGAGGCTCTCGCGGAAGCTGTCCCACTGCACAACGAGTTTACTCATAGCGCAGGGCCTCCACCGGATCCATTTTCGCCGCCCTGTACGCCGGGAGGAAGCCGGAGATGAGTCCGACAACGAGCGAGATGCCGATGGAGATGAACACGACGGAGAGCGGCATCGCCGTGGGGAGGAACTGGTCAACGATGAGACTGAGCGGGAAGGCGATCGCGAGCCCGATAAGACCGCCGAGAAGGCAGAGGACCGCGGCCTCCGAGAGGAACTGCATCAGGATCGTCCGCCGTTTCGCGCCGATCGCCTTGCGGATGCCGATCTCCCGGGTCCGCTCCGTGACGGAGACGAACATGATGTTCATGATCCCGATCCCTCCGACGAAGAGGGAGAGCCCCGTGATGAAGAGCCCGATCGAGGCGATGACGAGGCTGATCGGGGCAAACGTCTGCGTCAGGATCTCCTGCTGGTTGATATTAAAGTCGTTCGCCTTCCCCGGCGTAAGCCCGCGGATCGTCCGCATGATGCCTTCAAGCTCAAGCTTGGCGTCGTCGAGCTGCTTGAGGTCCGCGACCTTCACCTGGATCGTCACGTCGCGCCTGCCGCCGAACTGGTTTTGGAACGAGTTGAGAGGGACAAACACGCGGGTGTCCGCGGTGAACTGCCCGAAAATCCCCCCCTGCTTCTCCATCGTCCCGATGATCGTGTAGGGGAATCCCGCGACGCGGATCGTCTTGCCGATGGGGTCGCCGCGCGGGAAGAGGTTTTCGACGACCGTCGCGCCCACGACGCACACGGGCCTCCCGCCGTTCGACTCCTCCGCCGTAAAGAACCTCCCGTCCCCCAGGGAGACCCCCGCGGTCGCCAGGTACTGGGAGGTCGTCCCGCTGATGAACCCCCCCTCCATGCTGTTGTCGCCGTACGTCACGCGCCGTCCGGTCGCCACGACCGGGGCCACGGCGGCCGCGAACATCGACTGCCGCTCAATCCTGGCGGCGTATGACACCTCCAGCATGCGGCGGTTGCGGATCGTGGACCAGTCGTCGTTGGAGACCCACGGGAATTTCTGGATATAGAGGACATCCGTGCCGAACGCTTCGGCGCTCTTCTGGAACGCCCGGTTGACCCCTTCGATCGCCGTCGCCATCAGCGTCACGGAAACGATGCCGATGATGATGCCGAGCGTGGTCAGGACGGAGCGCATCTTGTTCGCCCGTATCGCGCGGAACGAGATCGCGAGTCCCTCTTTGAGTTCCGTCAGGAAATACGCCATGCCCCTCCCTCCGTCAGGATGCCTTCGCCGCGGTATAGGTGCGCCGTTTCACTACACGCTCGTCGCTTTCGATGTGGCCGTCGCGCAGGCGGATCGTCCGGGCCGCATGCTCGGCGATATCGGGCTCGTGCGTGACGAGGATGATCGTGTTTCCCTGGTCGTGCAGTTCCTGGAAGAGCATCATGATCTCCTCGCCGGTCTTCGAGTCGAGGTTTCCCGTCGGCTCGTCGGCGAGAATGATCGACGGCCGCGTCACGAGGGCGCGCGCGACGGCGACCCGCTGCCGCTGTCCGCCCGAGAGCTCGTTGGGCTTGTGATGAATCCTGTCCCCGAGCTGGACGTGCTGGAGCGTTTCGGTGGCGCGTCGTTTCCGTTCGGCCGAGGGGATGCCCGCGTAAATCAGCGGCAGCTCCACGTTGTGAAGAGAGTCGGACCTCGCGAGGAGGTTGAACGTCTGGAAGACGAACCCGATTTCCTTGTTCCGGATCTTCGCCAGCTCGTTGTCGTTCATCTCGCTGACGTTGATCCCGTTAAAGAGGTACTGGCCGGCCGTCGGCGTGTCGAGACACCCGATGATGTTCATCAGGGTCGACTTCCCCGAGCCGGAGGGGCCCATGATCGCCACGTACTCGTTCTTGCCGATGTTCACCGACACTCCCCGGAGCGCCAGGACCTGTTCGGCGCCCCCCATGTCGTATGTCTTGACGATGCTCTTGAGCTCGATTATGTTTTCCATCGCGTTCGATCCTCGCATGCGTTGGGAGTGTGCCCGTCAGGATGACTGACCGGGAGCGCCGGGTGCGGGCTTCTTCACTTCTTCAATCCTTACCTTCGCGCCGTCTTCAAGTTCCCTGTTGATCGCCTTGTAGCTCCCCGAAACGACCTGCGCCCCTTCGGAGACTCCGTCGACGATCTCCACGTACTGGTCGCTGGCGATTCCCCGCTTGACCGGGACCGCCTTCACCACGCCGTTGTCAACGACGAAGACGATTTCCTTCGGCTTGTTTTCGTTCTTCGTCTTCTGCGACTGGCCCGACGTCATCACCATGCCGCTCTGCCCGTCCGTCTGCCCGGTCTTCACTTCCATTTTCGGGGCGCGCGTCGTGACGGACTGGATCGGCACCGAGAGGACATTCTGTTTCGTCATCGTTTCGACGTCCGCGGTCATCGACATGCCGGGGCGGAGGGTCACGCCCGGATCGACGATGCGCATCTTCACCGTGAAGTTCGTGACTTCCTCCTGCGTCCCGAGGTTCTTCGACGTTCCCGTGTTCGCGATCTCGTACACGACGGCGTTCACCTTCCGGTCGGGGAAGGCGTCGATGGAGACCCGCGCCGTGTCCCCCACGTGAACGAGCGTCACGTCGTTTTCGCTGACGTCAACCTCCGCCTCCATCTTGGAGAGATCGGCCACCGTCATCACGTTCGTCCCCTGGAACTGCGCCGTGCCCAGGACCCGCTCACCGAGCTGGTTGTTGAGCTGGCTGATCGTGCCGTCCATGGGGGAGGTGATCGTCGTCTTCCTCAGGCTTTCCTCCGCCTGGTTCAGGGACGCCTCCGCCTGCGCGTACTGCGCCTTGGTCCCCTCGTAGGTCGAGACCGCCTGGTCGAAATCCGACTGGGCGATGAGCCCTTTTGTCATCAGCCCCTGCGCGCGTTTGTAATCCGCCTCCGCCTTCACCAGCGCCGATTTCACCTGCAGGAGGCCGGCTTTGAACTGGTCCCTCTGTGCGATGTAAATGTCCGGCTTGATCTTGAGGAGGATGTCCCCCTTTTTCACGCGGTATCCTTCCTTCACGGGGAGCAGGACGATCTCGCCGCTCACCTCCGGGGAGATCTGCGCGTGCACTTCGGGCTGGATCTTCCCCGTGGCGGTGACGACCTGGGTCAGCGTCCTGGACGTCACCTTTTCCACGTTCACCGCGAGGATCGGTTCCTTCTTGCTTCCCAGGAACACGACCAGCCCCAGCGCACCAAGCACGACCACGATGGCCGTGATGATGATAAGCTTCTTCCGCGACTTCTTCCCGTTCGTTGCCATTCGCCTGGCTCCTTGATTAGTGTGCCCCAGGGGGCGGGTTCAGTACGTTCGTTCACCGATGATGTAGTCGACGTTCTTCTTCGCCGTGATGTAATTATAGACGGAGTTCACGAGGTTGACCTGCGCCTGCACGAGCCCGGCGTTCGCCGTCAGGAGATCGAGGAGCGTCCCGGCACCGAGATTGTACTTTTCCTCCGCAATCTTCCTGTCTTCCGTCGCCGACTTCACCCCGTCCTGGCTCACCTCATACTGCTTCCGTCCCGCATCGAAGTCCAGCAGGGCCTTCTTCAGCTGGTCGTAGATGTCGCGCTCGGTCTGCGCGACCGTGATCTCCGCGATGCGCCGGTTCGCCACCGCCGACTGGACGTTCGCATTCGTCGTGAATCCGTCAAACAGCGTCCAGGAGATCGAGAGCCCCCAGTTGAGCGTCTTCGTGTCCGAGAGGTTGGCAAGCTGATCGGCAGTCCCCAGGGAATACCCCGCGCTGGCGGTGACCGAGGGGAAATACGTGCTCTTCGCGGACGTGACCCCGGAGGATGCGGCATTGTACGATTCGACCGCACTGTGGTAGTCAGGTCGCGCGGCGATCGAGCGCCTTTCGAGCTCCTCGAAATTCTTGTACAGCGCCTCCGTCGAATCAAGCTCACCGGTGGAGATCACCAGCGAGATCGTCGGGTCGTTGAACGCGTAGTCGGTGCCGACTTCCAGCCCGATCAGATCGACGAGGTCGGTCCTGGACTTGTCATACGTCACCTGCGCCTGGATGAGCGCGAACTGGTCGGCCGCAACGACTGATTGCTGCCGGTACACGTCCGCCTGCGCGGAGGCGCCGACGCGCGCGGACTCGGTGATCCTCTCGAGCTGTTTGTTATCGCGCTTCAGATTCTCGTCAGTGACCTTCACGAGCTCCTGGTTCCTCAGGATGTTCAGGTACGCGCTCTGGGTCTGGTAGACGATCGACTGGCGCGTCCGCTGGGCTGTCTGTTCCGCCGAAACGGACCGGGAGGTCGCCCCGCCGACCTGCGCCTGACGGTTGAAGCCGTCAAAGAGGGTCATGCTGGCATTCAGTCCGCTCCGGAACTGGTTTATCGTGCTCTTGCTCGGAGGGAGGATAAAGGTCCCTCCTCCCAGGTTCGTTTGCGTGGTGCCCGTCTTGTCCGTCGCATACCGCCCCCAGTTCCCCGAGGCGGAGACGAACGGGAGATATCCGCCGTAGGCCCCCAGGACGCCGGCTTGCGCCGCCCCGACGTTTGCATCGGCCTGGACGACGCTGAGGTTGTGCTGGAGAGCGACCTGTGTCGCCTGGTCCAGCGTAAGGTTGGTCGTTTGACCGTAAAGGAATGGACCGGAAAGTGCGGCTGCGGTCACGATGACTGCTTTGAAAAATCTCATAAGATACTCCTGGGTGGCGGTTGCTGACGGTACTTGTTTAACGGGGTGAGTTGGTGAAAGTTTCAGAAAAAGAAGTCAAATGTGCCCTTCCTGGGCCAGTATGCGGTCCTTTATCGTCAGGAGGTATTCCAGCGCCGCGTCGTGCTCGTTGGGGATCCTCCCGTCCAGAATCGCCTCTTCGATGGCCTTTTTCAGCTCTCCGACCGCCCTCCCCTGGCTGAGTGAGCACACGGTCATGATTTCGTCCCCCCTCACCGGAGGCTGCCAGTTCCGGAGCCGGTCCCGTTCCTCCACCTCGACGATCTTTTTCATGACGATTTCATAGTTCTCACGGTACCGGGCGACGAGCGAGGGGTTCTTCGACGTGATATCGGCCCTGCAGAGGATCATCAGGTCGTCGATGTCGTTTCCCGTTTCGAAAACGAGCCTCCGGACCGCGGAGTCCGTCACGCCGTCGTCGACGAGCGCCATCGGGCGGAGATGGAGCCGGACGAGCTTTTCCACGTACGGGAGGGGGTCCAGCGGGAGCTTCATCCTCTGGAATATCTTCTTCATCATCCGGGCGCCAAGCTCCTCGTGGCCATGGAACGTCCACCCGGTCCCTTCCTTGAACGCTTTGGTCCTCGGCTTGGCGATATCGTGCACGAGCGCGACAAACCGGAGCCACAGGTTGTCCGACACCGCCGCAACGTTATCAACGACCATGCAGGTGTGAAGAAACACATCTTTGTGGTGATGGTCACGCCGCTGGTCCACTCCCGCCATCTGTGCAATCTCGGGGAACACACGATGCATGAGGCCGGTGTCGAACATGAGCCGGAGCCCGACCGAAGGGGCCCGCGTGCCGAGAATCTTCAGGAATTCCTCTGTGATCCTCTCCGCCGCAACGATCGCAAGGCGGTCGCGCATCCCGGTGACGGCATCGAGGACGGGCCCGTCGATCCGGAAATCGAGCTGCGAGGCGAACCGGACGGCGCGCATCATCCGGAGCGGGTCGTCTTCAAACGTCTTCCCGGGGTCCAGCGGGGTCCGGAGGACCCTGCGCCCGAGATCCTCCCTTCCGCCCAGGGGGTCGTGGAGGAGGCCCATCGTCTCCCTGTTGAGCGAGGCGGCCATCGCGTTGATCGTGAAATCCCTCCGGAGGAGATCCTCGGCGAGCGTCGCGCGATCGACGGTGGGGTTCCGCGAATCCGGATCGTACCGTTCCTTCCGGGCACCCACGAATTCCACGTTCCCCTGCCCGGACGGGATACGCGCGGTGCCGAACCTCGGGAACGCCACGACGGTCCCGATCCCCGTTTCCCGCGACACCTCCCTCGCGAATGCGACGCCGTCCCCCATCACGAGGATATCGATGTCCCCTCCGCCGCCCCCGAGGAGAAGGTCGCGCACGTATCCCCCGACCACGTAGACGACCGTCCCGGACCTGTCGGCGATGCCGCCGATCGTCCCGAGAAGGGGATGCGCCAGCGCGATATGCTCTCCGGTCCCTTCCATCACATCGTAAACGACTGCTGGCTGATCTTCTCCATGATCGCGTTTGCCACGACCAGCGCGCGCCTCCCGTCTTCGCCGCTCACGACGGGGCGGGTGCCGGCCGCGGCCGCGCGGGCGAACAGCTCGAGCTCGTGACGGAGGGCGTTCACCTCTTTCACCTCCGGAAGCTCATACACGATCTTCCGCCTGTGTTTCCCGGAGCCGAGCTCGCCGAGCATCATGGTCCCCTTCGTCTCCGGCTCGTCCTCGCCGACAAGACGGAACACCTCCGCGGTCCCTTCCGAGAAATCGATGGAGATGTACCCGCTTTTCTGGAACAGACGCATTTTCCTCATCTTCCGCTGGGAGATCCTGCTCGCCGTCACGTTCGCCACGCAGCCGTTCTCGAACTGAATCCGCGCATTGGCGATGTCGACGCTGTCCGACACCACGGCGACGCCGTTCGCCTCCACGGCACGGACGGGGGAGCGGACGAATGCGAGGATCAGGTCGATGTCATGGATCATGAGATCGAGGACGACGCCGACGTCCGTCCCGCGGGGGTTGAACTGCGCAAGACGGTGCGACTCGACGAACATGGGCTCGATCCGGTATTTTTCGAGGGCGAGGATGGCGGGATTGAACCGCTCGATATGGCCCACCTGGATGATGAGCCCGCGTCCCGCAGCCGCGGCGCAGAGCGCGTCAGCCTCCGCGACGGACTCCGTTATGGGCTTCTCCAGGAACACATGTTTCCCCCGTTCGAGGGCTTTGAGCGCCACGGCGCAGTGCGCGTTCGTCGTCGTGGCAATGGTGACGGCGTCCGCGGCGTCGAGGAGCGCCTCAAGGGTCTCCTCCGCGCGCGTGCCGTACCGGAGGGCGACATCCGCGGCCCTGGCCCGGTCCGTGTCGAACACGCCCGAGAGGCGGACTCCCGCCATGTCCGCGAGCATTTTCGCATGCAGCGATCCAAGATGACCGACGCCGATGACGCCGATTCGGTAGGGTTCCACGTGTGCACCCCGAGGATTGTCGTGTGTAGCCGTCAGCCGCCGCCGGGGACGTACCGGACGTCCGTTTTCAGCCACCGGAGGAGGCCGCTCACTTCATGAAAGACGGCATCGGCCCCGGCGCGCGCGACCCGCGTGCTGTCATAGGAATCCCACAGGACCGCGACGGACGTCGCCCCGGCGGCCTTGGACGCCGTGATGTCCCCGACCGCATCGCCCACCATAACGACCTCGCCCGGAGGAAGGGAGTACGCGTCGATGAATTTCCGTATCCCCTCCGGGTCGGGCTTGTGCTTTGCGACGTCGTTCCCGGAGACGACCATATCGAAGTATCCGTCGATCCCCAGGGCCTCGAGCGTAATCATCGCCGTCCGCCGTCCTTTTCCCGTGAAGACCCCCAGGGGAATCCCCCTCGTCTTCAGGAACGCGAGGACGTCGTCCATCCCCGCGTGGAGCGACGCCATCGCATGATGATGCCCCCTGTAAAAGTCGCACAGGTCGTCCATCGCTGCCCCCAGACGGTCCCTCCCCACGATCGGCACGAGGGCGCCTTCCTCGGGCGGCCCGAAGAGGGCGATGATTTCCCGGGGCTCGTACGTCCGCCCGCAGTATTTCGCGGCGATGAAATTGAACGTCGCAAATATGAGCTCGTTGGTCTTCGTCAGCGTGCCGTCGATGTCGAAGAGGACTCCGCCGACCGTGAGCGGTCCGCCGCCGGAGGGCACCGTGTCTGTTGTTGTCTCCATAGACAGGTAATATACCCATACGGGCGTCGAATTTCAACGAACGGGCCCGCCTTGCAATTCGCGGAGCATTGTGATAACTTATTTTATGCACGAGACGCATCTGGCACGACAGGTTATTCTCAAAAACAAAGAGGAGCGGCGGATCGTCGCCGGCCACCCCTGGGCATTCAGCAACGAAGTCCGGGAGACGAGGGGAAACCCGGCCGTCGGCGACGTGGTCGAGCTCGTCGCCGCAAGCGGACTTTCGCTCGGCGTCGGCCTCTACAACCCCCACTCGCTCATTGCGTTCCGCCTGCTCTCCAACACCATTGTCGGGATCGATCACGAATTCTTCCACGGGCGTATCGCCTCGGCACGCGATCTGCGCGCGAAGCTCTATCCGGGGGAAACCACATACCGGCTCGTCCACGGCGAGGGGGACTTCCTCACCGGTCTCGTCATCGACAGGTTCAACGACCAGTTCGCCGTCCAGACGTTCTCGTTCGGGATGGAGCAGCGCCTCGGGCTCATCTGCGAGGTTCTGCAGGAGCTGTTTCATCCCTCGTGCATCGTGGCCCGGAACGAATCTCCGCTGCGGGCCCTCGAGAACCTTCCGATGCAGCGCGCTGTTCTTTATGGAGAGCCCTCCCCCACGCTCATCACCGAGCGCGGGCTGAAATATACGGTTGACCTGAGGGACGGCCAGAAGACCGGATTCTATCTCGACCAGAGGGAAAACCGGGGAGTCCTCGAACGGTTCAGCAAGGGGGCGGACGTGCTGGACGCGTTCTGCAACGACGGCGGGTTTGCCCTCTCGGCCGGGCGCGCGGGGGCGAAGTCGGTCCTGGGGATCGATATCTCCGCGGAGGCCGTGGCCCGGGCGCGCGCCAATGCGATACTCAACGGGATTGACAATGTGACATTCGACGAGGGGGACGTATTTGCGAGCCTGACCGAGCTTGCCGCCTCAGGCCGGAAGTACGGTGTCGTCGTCCTGGATCCCCCCTCGTTCACGCGGAGCAGGAAGAACGTGCAGTCGGCGAAAAAGGGGTACAGGAATCTCCACATGGCGGCATTCCCGCTTCTTGAAGAGGGGGGGATCCTCATGACCGCTTCCTGCTCCCACCATATACTCCCGGAGGTCTTTCAGGAAATCGTCGATGACGCCGCGCGGCTTGCGGGGCGCCGCCTGCAGCTCCTTGAATGGCGCGGGGCCGCCCCCGACCATCCGGTTCTCCCTTCCGTCCCCGAAACCCGATATCTCAAGGTGGGCCTTTTCCGTGTTCTCTGACATCAGGACAAACGTCACGAGGAGCGATACGACAATGCGCCGAACCTGTTACGCCATCCCCCTGATTCTCGTCCTTTTGATTTCCGCACGGGGCCCCGCCTCCGCGCAGTCACGCTCGTACCCGGGACAGGCCGACAGCGCTTCCCGGGAGACCATGACCACGACCACGACGTACGACCAGGGGGAATATCTCAACACCTGGGGGGTCGACATCATGATCTCCACAAACGGGTTCGGACTGGGAACTTTCTACAGGCGGGAATTCACCCCGGACATGTTTGGATTCGTCAATTTCTCGGTGTCCGAAGCGAAGGACTCGCGGGAGATCGAGCAGTACGACATCTACGGCAACACGACGGTCCCCGGCAAGCTGAACCGGTTCATGGTCCTCCCCCTCATGTTCGGGGTCCAGTACAGGCTGTTTCGCGAGGACATCGTCGACACGTTCCGGCCGTACGTGAACGCCGCGGTCGGACCGACGCTTATTTATATGTCCCCGTTCGTGGATCTCGTCCCCCAGCCCGACGGGACCATCGCGGTCAACCAGGTGGAGTTCTTCAAGAGCTTCGGCCGCGGCACGTCCCACTACACGGCATCGGCCTATATCGGATTCGGGGCGAATTTCGGGGGCGAACGGTCGGGGATCTTCGGCGTGAACTTCCGCTATTACTTCACCTATCTCCTGGGGGACGGGCTTCCGTCGCTGTATGACACCAACACGGGGCTCCTCTCCTCGACGAAGAAGGACTTCGGCGGATTTTTCATCACGCTCAACGTGGGGCTCGGATATTAATGGCGAAAGGCACTGGCACACACTCCGGAAATCCCCTGCATCCGCAGCAGTACCAATGCCTTTCTTTGTTACGGCGAGAACAACCTACAAAGACCCCGGTTTGCCGTTGGTGACGGGTGTCACGGGGCGAGCGAAGGCTGAAGATGCTTCCCCGTGTGTGACGTAGGATCCGCCGCAATCTCCTCCGGGGTTCCCGCAGACACCACTTTTCCCCCTCCTTCCCCCGCCTCCGGCCCGAGGTCGATGATGTAGTCGGCGCACTTGATGACGTCAAGATTGTGTTCGATGATGACGACCGAATTCCCGGCTTCAATGAGCGCGTTGAAGCACCTGAGGAGCCTGGCGATGTCGTCGAAATGAAGCCCCGTGGTCGGCTCGTCGAAAATGAACAGGACGTGCCTGTCGTCGGCCGGCGCCGCCAGGTGCGCGGCCAGTTTGATCCTCTGCGCCTCTCCCCCGGAGAGCGACGTCGCGGGCTGCCCGAGGCGTATGTACCCGAGGCCGACCTCGTCAAGGACGCTCAGCCGCTGCGCCACCTTCCTCCCCTGGGCATCCTGACCGAAAAACGCTATCGCTTCCGAGACGGTGAGACCCAGGACGTCATCGATGTTCTTCCCGCGGTACCGGACGTCGAGTATTTCCTTTTTGTAGCGCTTCCCTTTGCACACGTCGCACGGGAGAAAGAGATCGGCCAGAAACTGCATTTCGACTTTGACGACGCCGTCCCCCTCGCACTCGTCGCATCTCCCCCCCGGAACGTTAAATGAAAACATCCCCGGAGTGTAGCCGTGGATTTTCGCCGACTGGGTCGCGGCGAAGAGGGTCCGGATCTGGTCGAAGACCTGGATATACGTCACCGGGTTCGAACGGGGGGTCCTGCCGATCGGCGACTGATCCACAAGCTCCACGCTGCTGAGCTCTTCGTACCCCGTGATCGACCGGCAGCCCCCGGGGAGCGCCCCGGTGCCGGCCATTGCACGCTTCAATCCGGCGTACACGACTTCATGGACGAGCGTGCTCTTCCCGCTGCCGCTGACGCCCGTAACGCAGACGAGCAGGTTGAGCGGTATCGCGACGTCGATCCCCTTGAGATTATGCCGGGACGCCCCCTCGATCCTGATCTCCCGCCCGGAAGGAACGCGGCGGGACCGGGGGACGGGGATCTTCGATCTCCCGCTCAGGTACGCACCGGTAAGCGAATGCGCGTCCTTCAGGATCTCCCCGAGCGATCCGGCGGCGACAACTTCGCCTCCATGCTCCCCCGCACGCGGACCCATGTCGACGATCATGTCGGCGGCCCGCATCATGCCGGCGTCGTGTTCCACGACGATCACCGTGTTCCCCGCGTCCCTGAGCGCCCGGAGTATCCGTATGAGCCTGTCGTTGTCGCGGGGGTGGAGCCCGATGCTCGGCTCGTCGAGGACGTAGACCGCCCCGACAAGGGATGAGCCGAGAGACGTCGCGAGATTGATCCGCTGCGATTCGCCCCCCGAAAGGGTGCTCGACAGCCGGTCGAGCGTCAGATAACCGATGCCGACGTCGTCGAGATACGCGATGCGCCTCTTCAGCTCCTCCAGAATCCGGCGCGCGATGGCGGATTCCGCGGGCGTCAGGCCGAGCGCGGTGAGGTACTCCCGGACACCGGATATCGTGAGGCCGACCACGTCGGCGATCCCTTTTCCTCCGACGCGGACGGCGAGGGCCTCCGGGCGGAGACGGGCCCCTCCGCACGCGGTACAGGTCGTGTACCCCCTGTACCTGCTCAGCAGCACCCGGTAATAAATCTTGTACGATTTCTTTTCCATCATCCGGAAGAATTTGTCCACCCCCTCGAAATCCTCGTTCCCCTCCCGGATCAGGCGTACCTCTCTCGCGTCAAGCTCCGCAAAGGGAACGTCAAGCCGGATTTCCCACTTCCGTGAAGCCCGGACGAGGGCGCGGAGCCATTCCTTGAATTTCTGGGTCGACCAGGGCTGAATCGCCCCTTCGCGGAGCGTCTTTTTCCCGTCGGGAACGACGAGGTCCATGTCGACCCCGACCGCCCTCCCGAACCCCTGACATTCCGGGCAGGCGCCGAAGGGATTATTGAACGAGAACAGGCGCGGGTCGGGCTCCTCGTAATCGATGAGGCAGTCCGGGCACGCGAAGTTCTGGTTGAACGCCAGCGGGGGGCCGCCGCCCGGGACGATGAGCGACGCTTTCCCGTTCCCCGACGCGAACGCGGACTCCACCGAGTCGGCCAGGCGGTCGTTCCGCTCCTCCTCCCGTATCACGAGCCGGTCGACGAGAACGCGTATCCCCCCCGGGGGGACCTTCGATGGCCCCGCCGATTCGTTCAGGTCGATGACATCCTCCCCCACGACAATCCTGAAAAACCCCTCCCGCTTGATGTTCGCGAGCGAGTCTGCCAGCGGCTCCCGGGGATGGACCGGGAGGGGGAACGTGACCAGGACCTTCAATTCCTTCCCTTCCGCGGCGATCCTCTCCCGGAGGGCAGACTCGACGGTCCTCACCGAATCCCGCGTCACCATCCGGCCGCACTTGCGGCAGTACGTCCGTCCCGCACGGGCGAACAGAAGCCGCAGATAGTCGTAGACCTCCGTCGTCGTCCCGACCGTGGAGCGGGGGTTCCGCGTATTCGTCTTCTGCTCGATCGCCATCGCCGGACCTATCCCCTGTATCAGGTCGACGTCCGGCTTGTCCATCCGCTCGAGAAACTGGCGCGCATAGGACGAAAGGCTCTCGACATACCGCCTCTGCCCCTCCGCGTAAATCGTGTCGAAGGCCAGGCTGGATTTTCCCGAGCCGCTGACTCCCGTCACGACGATGAGCGCGTTCCTGGGAAGATCGAGGCTGATGTTTTTCAGATTGTGGACCCGCGCGCCGCGGATCTTGATCGAGGATTCCATAGCCCTGCACTTATTCCTGAAACGTTCGCCGGGGGTGACCCGGCCGGCGGCGGAACGCCGCAATCTCTAAGCTACGGCGCCGGGGGCGGAAAATCAACAGAGGTGCGGAGAATGACGCCATCATCATGACGCCGTCAAGGGAGAGAGATTCCGACTGCGGGCGTACCAAGAAAAAGGCCCCCGCGCGAGGAGCGCGGGGGCCGGGGAAAACGTACCGCCGGAAACTAGTGACAGAGACCGTCGATCGTATACGACGCCTGGCCGTTCGGCCCGCTCACGAATACCGTGAGCGTTACGCGCGTCCCGAGCGTATCAAACAGTGCCGTGTTCCCGTCGCTCAGCCTGCAGGAGAAGGTCGTGGCGCCGGGTCCGGGCGAGAGAATGTCGTTCAGCGTCAGTCCCCCGTTCAGGCCGAACGTCACGATGACCGTGTTCTGCGGCGCGGTCGGATCGGGGGGGGGCGGAATCGCCGCGATCACCGATATCACCGTCCCTGAGGAAAGCGGATGGGCCAGCTCATCGGCAACGGTGAAGTTGAACAACTGGCTCCCCCCGTTCGGGATATTAAACGTGTTCGGCGCGAAGTTCGATATTATTGCCACGCCGCTCCATAGGACAAGGATGCTGTCGCTAAGGGTCGTCGTCGTCGCGAGCGACCCTGACTGTCCGACGGTCCTCGCCGAGATGTAATTGTAGCCGTTGCCGGAGGGGCGGATGCCGTTGACGGGAGCCGCGTACGCGCCGAACGGAAGCGGATTCCCGCTGATGAGATTTGCCGTACCCTGCCCGTCGACGTCCGTGAAGATCTTCGCTTCCATCACGCCGGCCGTGCTGCTGAAATAGACCGCCGTGTTCTGGGCCACCGGGTTGCTCCACTTGTCCCCGACGAGGACGCTCACCGGGCTGTGCGTGCCGAACACATCGAGGATCGGGAGATTGTACTTGGGCGCGCCGAACGTAAAATGCGTCTGATCGGGGAACCCCGCGTCGATCACGATGCGGACCGGCGTGGTCGTCACGGAGCCCGTGGCGACCGTCCCCGTGGCCGTTACCTGCACGACCCCGGAGCGGATGCCCGAGCTGAGCGTCATAATCGCCTGGCCGTTTGCGTTCGTCGTCACGTAGCCCGGAGAAAGGAACTCCCCGCCGTTCGGCCCGTTGGAGATCGTGAACGTCAGGAGGATCGAGTGGGATGCGTCGATCGGGAGACCGAGAGAATCGCGCACCTCCCACGTCAGGGTCGTCGTTTCCGTGCCGCCGACCCCGTGCACCTGAATCTCGGGAGGCGCCGCCCCGAGGAAGGCGATCGACTGCGCGATGCCGCTCCCGCCGCCGCCGCTGATCTGAGACCTGCGCGCCATGGCCACGTTGAGCTGCGTGATCTGATTCGAGGCCAGAGGTGCGACGATGGCGGTGTCCCTGTAGCCGGAGACATGGAACGTGAGCTGCGCCGACGACGTGCTGTCGATCGTAAACGTAAAGCCGTATTTCCCGTTGGCGTCCGTCGTCGTCGTCGAAGCGCCCGCGCCGATCGGCTGGGCGGTGACCGTCACCCCGGGGAGGTTCGCCGACGAGGTCGCATCGGTGACGACGCCCGAGACAGTCCCCTGGCCTGGCGCGGGACCGTTCGAAGTGCTGTTGTTGCACGACACGGCGAGCACCCCCATCGCCGCAGCGAAGAAAAACCCCCTGATTGTCTTGCCCATAGGTTGCCGTCCTTTAGTTTTGGGGACCTGTAAGCGCGGTCACTCTGTCTTTTTGAGCGTGACGTGATGCTCGTATTTCAACTGCTCCAGCAGCCACCTGTCAAACAAGCCGTCTTCCTTCGTTTTCTGGGTGATCCGCTCCTGCAGCGTCGGGACAAGCTCCGCTTTTATCAGGATCACAAGCTCCTTCTTCACCAGGTTATCGCTGTTGAAACCGAAGATATACCGGAGCCCGAAGACGTACCAGGGAAGGTCTTTCAAAAAAGGCACCCCCTCCCGTATGACATCGGTCTCGGAATTGTACAGACCGCCGATAATCGTCTCTTCGCCGTCGAGAAGGAGGAGGTTCGTCGTGGCCTTTGTCTTGTTAATGATCGTGCTTATCGCCCCCGGCTGGACCGAGCTCCGTTCGACGTCCACGTTCATATGCACAAAATTCACCCCCTGCTCCGAGATCACCTGCGGGGTAATCGTCGCGATCGTACCCGCGCTGTAGAACTTGTCGATGAGGTTCCCCGCGAAGTCGCGCTCGCGGATGGAGAAGTCCTGGCCGACCTGGATGCGCCCCTGCATCCCCGATCGCACGATGAGGGTGGGGCTGCTCATGATGTCGCCAAGCTCGTAGTTCGAGAAGATGTTCGCGATGAAATCGAGGTTCGCGAAGCTGACGTGCGGCGTCACCTCCGTCTTGAAGATCGTGCTCGTGACCTGCGTCGCGCCCAGGAACGACGAATTGATGTCGACGTTGGTCGTGCTCTTCATGAACTTCCAGTCGATCCCTTCCTCGTCGAGCTTCGTCAGGTTGACTTCGAAGAAGACCGTGGAGATCTTGACCTCACGGCTCCTGAAGTTCGCGGGCTCCTTCTGGATTTCGACCGTGCCTCCGCCGCCGGAGGGGCCCGTCGGCGAGATGGTGGCGCCGGGCGCTCCCTTTCCGCTTTCCGTCGTGCCCGCGCCGATCTGGATGTAGTTCTCGTATTCGGTGAACCAGATGTCGTTTTTCCTGCAGATCGCCTCGAGCGCGTCCTTCCACTGCATCCCCTGGATGTCCACGTTGATCGGCATCGTGCGGTGCTCGGTGTCGACGATGATCTTCCCCGTGAATTTCTTGCTGATTTCGCTTATCGCCGTGAGCGCCTTGTCCAGGGGCGTTGTCGGTGCGATGGACACGAGCTCCTGCGGGGACGTGTACGGCCGCGTCTGCTTGTTCCAGGCCTGGTCCCCCCCGCCCTGGGCATAGGCAGGTTCCCCTGCGGTGCACGCGATTGCCAGAAGCGCCAACAACGCTATCTTCTTCATGATTCCCTCGATCCTATTTTTTCACAACTGTTTGAAGTGGCCCGTACCGGATCTTCAACTCCACCTTCTCGATTATCCCTCCCTTGTTCAGGGTCCCCTCTATGCGCCCCCCCTCGGGGTCGATCTTTGTCACATACCCCAGATAGATCTCGTCTCCCTCCTGCAGGGTCCGGATGTTGTTTTCCTGGTCGAGAACATACGCTTTCCCGGTGATCACCGCCTTGAGATCCGACCGCTCGAGCTCGACGAGCGAGCGGGTATTCGGCGGGATGCCGCTCGATATCACGGGCGTGAAGGGATCCACGTTCAGCGTGTTCGGCGTAATCGAGCGCTCCCCCATCGAACTGGAGAGCTCCGCCACGGACGAGAAGTACGCCTGCACGACCATGTCGAACGTCACGAGCACTTTCCCCTCTTCTTTTTCCGTGGGGGCCACCTCGATCCCCTTCAGGGATATCGTCTGTATCTTGTAGAGCTTTCTGTCGTTTTCCAGGTACCAGATAAACCTGTAAAAGTTATCGAACGGCGCCTCCCCCTTCAGGTTGTAGACGTTGTACCCGTAGTTCCCGTGCGACTGGAGACCGTTGTACACCATATCGAGCTTCACGTAGCCGCTCAGGTCGATCAGCCGGCTGAAGTACGCGTAGCTCTGGGAGGTGATGTCCACCGGGGGGATGTCCTTGTTCCGGTTCTCCCAGCGCTTCTGCGTGTCGGTGAGGAGCGCGCTCAGGTCGTTGAACTGGTTGACGAGGTTCGGCGTGTTCTGCAGCTCGTCGTCGATCGCCTTCACCTGTTTCTGGATCGTGTTCGCCTTCCGGGGGAGATTGAACACCCGGATATACGTCCCCACCCCCAGGATCAGGAGGAAGAGGATGCCGAGCGCGATGCTGTTCCGTATTTTATATGACACGGCGGTTCTCCTTTTCCTGAGTGGTTACTGACCGGCGGCCGGCGAGGGGACTTCGATCTGGTACCGGTACACGGTCTGCTCGCGAATCGCCTGCACGTCGACCTCCTTCAGGAGAGAATTGTCAAACAGCGTGGAGAGGCGCGGGATGCGCGTGCGGTACACGGCAAACCCGTTCATATGGAGGACGCTGGTCTCCCCCGCGGTGAAATCGGAAAGCCAGATGGAGTTCAGATCCTCGACGCCGTGGCTGATCTGCGTCAGGACTTTGCTCCACCGCTCGGAGCCGGGGACAAGGGAATCGTACAGCGCAAGAGAGGTCTTGTACCGGACAAGCTGCTGCTGCAGGGCGTCGATCGAGCTCGCCAGGGTCTGGTTTTCCGCGCGCTGGCCCTCCTTCAACGTCAGCACCTCCTTGAGCTCCTTGATCTCCTTCGTCTTCTGCGCGATCGTCCACGTGAAGAACAGCGTCGAGAGGAACAGGAGCAGCATGAGCACGTAGCCGTGCCACGCAAGCTTGAAGACGCGCTGCCCTTCGCGGACTTCCGCAGGGAGCAGGTTGATATTATAGACCCCCGCGTTGTCCGGGTCGAGCACCTTCCACGCCGCGCCGATCGGAACGGAGTAGTCGGAGATCGTCTCCTGCTGCTCCGCGCTGAGCTGCGAGGTGTCGAGCCGGGGGGCGAGGAGATATTCGACCTCCTGGTCGGGGAGCTGCTGGAGCAGGAAGTCCCGGAACCCGATCCGTTTCGACTCCCCCGCAAGGATGATCCTGTTGATCCGCGGGATCGCCAGGTTGTCCTGTTCCAGGAGGAGGCGGCTGTAGACGGTGTTCAGGAGATTCGGCGAATCGTACCCTTCGCCGAGGATAGGCGCGAACTGGTAGAACTGGTCGCCGCGCATGAATATCAGGCGCGTGAACTCCACCCCGACGTAAATGATGACCGAGACCTCCTGCGGCTGGAGGTCGTAATTGAGGCGGACCAGATTCATCAGGGAAACGTCGGCGCTGTCGATCGCGGGGATGAACGGGATGCGCCCGCCGATGAAGCCCTTGACGTTCTCCAGCGAATTGATGAGGCTCAGGCCGTCCTCGCGGACGATGCAGAGAAGGTTCCCCTCGTCCGTCCGTATCGCGTCCACCGCGTCGGCGGCCGGCTGGAACGCGCGGATGTTCTTGAGCTCCTCGAGTATGCGGTCCTTGAGCTTCGTCCCTTTCAGGCCGAAGTCGCTCTCGAGCACATGGTAATAGATGGCCGGCTCGGCAAGGCTGTACGTGAGCGAGTACTTGTTCGCGGGATACTGGGCGAGGAGCCCCAGGAGGACCGCATTGTTGTCTTCCGTCTGCGATTCGGGAACCGGTTCCGCCGACGAGCCCTCGCCGAGGCTGAACGCGTCGGTGCTGTCGCCCATGGCCGGGGCCATGGTCTCGGCCAGCTTCTGCTCCTGGAGCTTCGTAATAAGCGTGGCCGACTTCAGCTCCTGGACGACAACGCGCTTCTTGCGCATGGTCAGGTGCGCGAGCTTGACATCCAGACCATCGACAAAGATGCCCAGGACCGATTTGCCTCGTCCTGCTACCGTTGCCATAAGGGGACTATGCCGTTTGTGAATGGAGACACATTCAATCACCCACCTGGGTGATGTTCATGATCTGCTGGAACCGGCGCTTGTTGTTCGCCGCGACGATCGCGTTTTCCAGCGAGATCTTCTTCGCCATGTACAGCCTCTTGAGATCCTGTTCCAGCGTCGTCATCCCCAGGTCGCCCGATTCGGCCATCATCTGGTAGATTTCGCCGGTGTTGTTGTTCTTGATGGCGGCGCGTACGGAGGGGATCATCCCCATCACTTCTTTCGCAAGGACGCGCTTTCCGTCCAGACTCGGCACGAGCTTCTGGGATATGACAGCGGTCAGCGTATCGGCAAGCCTCATGCGGACCCGCTCCTGCTCATTGACGGGGACCTCGCCGATGATACGGTCGATCGTCTCGACCGCCGAAGCGGTATGCAGGGTTGAGAAAACCTTGTGTCCGCTGTCCGTGATCTCCAGGGCCGTGAGAATCGTGTCCGGATCCCGCATTTCCCCGATGACGATGATATCGGGGTCCTGCCTGAGAGACTGGATCGCCCCCTCTTTGAAAGAGAGGGTGTCGCGGCCGACCTCCCTGTGCCGGATGATGCAGTGGTCCGGCCTGTGCACATACTCCACCGGCGAGGCGATGATCACAACGTGGCCGTCAACCGTGTGATTGTTCGCATCGATGATGCTGTCAAGCGTCGCGCTTTTCCCGGAGCCCGTGATCCCCGTGACGAGCGTCAGCCCCTGCTCCGTATGGGCGAGGCTGAGCATCTTCGTGACGTTGGGGTGAAATTCCAGGTTCTTGTAGGGGCGCACGGTCGCCTGAATCGCGCGCATGTTGAGGGCGAGATGGTCCAGATCGAAATAGGCGTTCGCCCTGAACCGGTACATCTGATCGTCTTCGATGATGCTGTAGGAGAGGTCGAGACTCCTGTTCTCATACAGAAAGAGGCGCTGCCTCTCGATAAGTATGCTCTGAATCAGGACATTGAACTCATCAAGAGTGAATTTTCCGAGGTCCTTTGCCGGACGCTTCTCGCCGTAGACCCGGTACCAGACGTTTCCGCCTGTTCCGTAACCGCCCATATCGATGTCGGATGCGTTGACCTTCGACATCTTCATGAGATAGCTGTCCATCAACTTCCTGAGCGCCGTCCGTTCGGCGGGCGATTGTTTCGTCAGAAGGTCGCCGATGAGCATCTGCCTCTCCATCCCCGGCACCGTATCAGGGATGGCTGCGGATATCTCCTGCAACGTTCGTATGGCAGTCTCTATCATATCGCGAGATTTGACGAATGAATGAACTGAAAATCAACGCTCAATATATCTATTGATGTCCCCATTGTCAACAAGTTACAGTGTGACACAGCGCATTGACCATCATATAAGCTGAGACTTCATTCCCCACAACCATCAGCTTAAGAATGAACGGATTATGTATGGTCATAAATTTCTGCGAAAAACCCACTTTTTTTAGTTCTCCCACCATGAAACCATCTCATAACTGCTCGAGGTGGGGAAATGGGGGGGCTGCACCGTTTCGAACCGGGGGTCATTATGAATGCTGTACGAATACCCGTTGAGAAACGTCAGAGGGGGGCCTGGGTTGAAGAGTCCAAGGCTCCCGGCCGTCGCCTGGGTCACGCCCCCGTAGAGATTCACCCGCCCGCTCACGGGGATATTCCAGAAATTCTGTGCGGTAAGCTCCCCGTTCTGGCAATACACTGCTGCGTCAATGTTCACGACGGATGAGGGTCCGCGTGTGTCATCCTCCGTGATGTACGCCATCCGACCGGCGACGATTCCCAGCATGTCGGTCGATGCGGGGTTCGTCGCGGGGTCTGTTTTGGCAACCACATCGCCGTCAATCCAGACATTTCCCTTGTTCGTCGCCGCTCCTGCACTACCGAACGCCGCGACCGTGATATCCCCCTGGTATGTCCCTTTGATGCGGACATCCGCGTTGTTCACAACGATGACACCGTTGGAGGCGAGTGCGCTTATCGCCATCGTGGTATCCCGGATGGTCCCGTTGGGAGGAATCTGCACGCGGACCTGATCGTTCATGAACGTCAGCGCGACGTCGTTATTCCCCGTGGTCTGGTCAAAATATCCCCCTCCCAGGGTCGCCGCGGCGGTGAGGTTCGCCTCGAGATTTGTGGTCGTCGGCCGGTCTTTATGGACGGGGAAGTCGATTCCCGGCCAGTTCGGCGCGTATGTCGGTCCCTTGTTCGGGGCGGAGCCCGACGTCGCTTTCTGATCGAAAAACGGAGAGCCGTCGATATTGAACGCCCCGTTCGTGTGCGCGGGCCCGAAGACCGAGTCGCCCGTGATCTTCCAGTCACTCGCGCCGTAGTACGGGCCGTGCGTCCCGTCAGGGTTGAGGTAGCCGTTCTTCTCCGCTTCCGTAAACCAGCTGAATTTGGCAAACAGCACGTGCTTGAACACCCCTTCCACCGTATCCCGGAACGGAAGCCCTATTTTCTCGGGCTCCATCGTGGAGGTAATCATCATGTTCACCTGAGAGACACTCCGCAACGTCACCCAGTCGGTCTGCGGCGTATTGGCCAGGTAGATGACGGAATCATGCCCGCCGAAGAAATCAACGCCGAAATTCGCAGGGAAGATCGCGTAGTTCAGGAGAAGCGACGACCCGATGTTTGCGCCCGACACCGCGATGTTATGGACGCGCGTCGAGCCGTAGTAGGTCGTGTACGTGTCCATCGAACCAAGGCTGTTGTGCGTGATGTTGTTGAGCACCAGCCCCACGATCAGCGTCAGGCCGATCACATAGATGATGCTGGACCTCCCCATGGAGCGCCCCCTTTATCCGTGTCGTTTGATGTTCCGTGACGCAAGGCGCGTCTGCTTCCAGAAGGCGGCGGCATACTGGGTGTTGTCGGTATTCACCGCGTCCTGGACCTTGTAAGGACTTTCCACACGCAGGGCGATTTCAATCACCCAGATCTTGGAATAGTCCGCGACGTCGAGAGGAGCCACCTCGACGCCTGTCTGTGTAAAGTACCTGAGGTAAAACTTCGTCACGCCCAGTCCCGCCGCGCCGCCCCCCGACCAGGCACCGGTGCTGTCCGAGACGTTCCTGTACAGGACGCGGACGTTCGGGTTCGGCAGTGTCGTCAGCGGGGGTCCGGCAAACCACTCCACGGTGTCGATGATCCCGTTCCTGTCCATGTCGGCGCAGAACTTGACGTGGGACGTGTCGGCGATGACGATCGTCTTGGTAGGGTCGGGGACGTTGTAGCCGGCCTTCCTGAAATCGGATTCCAGGTTCCGGACAAGCTCCGCCATCGACTCCTGCACGTTGAGACCGGCCATCGTGGCGTCGGCGCTCCCGCTTATCGTCTCGTTCAGGCGAAGCCCCATCAGGATCACGAAACCCGCGATGACGACGGAACCTATGAGATCGAGCATTACAGACATACAGACACTCCCTTCCGGCGCGTACGGGTCAGTTCCAATAGCTCATTATCGCAGGGTACACGAGCGTATCCGGTACGGAAACGCCCGACCCGTTCACTTTCACAGCGGAGGGGCTCCAGACGGTCACGGTGATCTTCTTGTGCCATGTCTGGCGCACGATGTAGTCCACGTCGAGATTGGGGGGCTTCACGTACGTCACCTGGCACGTCAGGTAGTATTTCGCGCGCATGCCCGGGACTTTGATCGGCAGGAATCCCGCCGTCCCGGTCGAGTCGCCCGGAGCGTCGCTGAAATAGCAGATCTTCAGGTTATTGAAATCGTCGAAATCGTCGAAGTCGTGCGGTTTTCCGGCCACCATACCGCGGTAGCTTTCTGTTTCCACCGCTTCCGGCCCCAGCAACGCCGGGAGCGTAAGCTTCGTGGAGTCCATAAGCGACGGGGAGGTGGAATCGCTCACCACGACGTCGAACATTTTCCCCATCGCCTCCTCCACGATCGAGGTCGCCAGGGACACGGCGGTGACGCCGAATTCGCTCGTGTACATCGTGTCGTTTGCCTGATACACCGTGGTGTTGGCGTTGAGCACGAGGATGCCCAGCAGCACGATCGCACCCGTCACCATGAGCATCTGACCGAGATTCATGTTCCAGTCCTCCCGATGGCAAACCTGACCGCGTCAGTCAGCGGTCGTCGCCGCAGCAATTTCTTCCAGCGTCGTCTGGCCGAGCTTTATCCGCTCGATGCCGGCACGGCGAAGGTCCCACATGCCGTCCTTTGCCGCCTGCGCCCTCACCGACTCCTCGTCCACCTCTTCACCCGAACGGACGATGAGATTCCGGATGTCCCGCGTGAAATACAGGGCCTCGTGGATCGCGGCGCGCCCCTTATACCCGCCGTTGCACTTGTCGCACCCCGCGGCCTCGAATATGGTGATCTTGTCCATGTCGTCCGGCGGAAAACCGAACTTGATGTACGTCTCGTGATCGATCTCGTTCTTCGGGACCGCCCGTTTGCACGCGGGGCAGAGCGTCCGGATCAGCCGCTGGGCGACAATAATGTTGATGGCGTAGGCGATGAGGAAAGGCTCGATCCCCATCTTGTACAGACGGCTGACCGCGCTCGGGGCGTCGTTCGTGTGAAGCGTGGAAAACGTCAGGTGTCCGGTGTTCGCGAGCTTGATCGCGATCTCCGCCGTCGCTTTGTCGCGCATCTCACCGACGAGGACGATGTCCGGGTCGTGGCGCAGGATCCCGCGGATCGCCAGGTCGAAATTCATCTTCGGTCCGATCTTGAGCTGTCGCGCTCCCCGGATGATGTACTCCACCGGGTCTTCCACTGTCAGCACGTTCAGCGTGGGGTCGATGACCTGGTGCAGGGCGGCGACGAGCGTGGTGCTCTTGCCGCTTCCCGTCGGCCCGGTGAGGATGACGATGCCCTGCGGCTTGCTTATCGCCTTGTCGAAAAACGTCCGTGCCGGGCCCATGAGTCCCAGCTTGTTGAGGTCCGTGATGACCTTCCTGTCGTCGAGAACGCGGATGACGATGCTCTCGAATTTATGCCGGTACTCCACGCCGACGATCGGCATGATGGAGACGCGGAAGCGGATCATCGTGTCGTCGATAAGGCGCTGGATGAACCCGTCCTGCGACATCTCGCGCTCGAACCTGTCCACGTTCTTCGACCGGTCCTTCACGACCGCAGCGACGGCCTCGGGCATCGTCTTGTCCTGCACGTGCCAAAGCTTGAGCGAACCGTCCACGCGGAACCAGAACTCCGTCCGGTTCCCCTCTTTCGCCAGGATATGAATATCGCTTGCCCCCTGGCGCACGGCCTCGACCAGGGCTCCCTCCACCAGGTTGACGAGAGCGCTCTTGCTGATTTCCGCCTCGAGCGCCTCCTCGTCGAGGGCCGACTCCTCCTCCTCGTCCTTCATCTGGATCCCGACCTGCGAGTTCTCGAGGAGCTTGAGGAACTCGTTTTCGGGAGGGATGACCTGCTCGAAGAGACTCTGCAGGTCCTTCAGCCGGCAGTACGCCACCTCGTATTTCTTCGCGCCGAAGTTCCGCGCGATGAGGGGGAGACGCCTGTCGGTCGGGTCCGCCGCCACGATGATGAGCTTGTCGGGCTGCTTGTCGTCGAACTTCAGGGGGAGCATCTTCGTCTGCATCAGCATGTCGCGGACGTTCGACGGGAGCCCGTCGACGTACTTCTTTATGAAATCGAGCTTCGGCTTGTCGAGCTTTTCGTCCGAAAGGTAGATCTCGCGGAAGGCGTAGAGGTCGGCCACCTCGCGGAAGACGGCGTCGTGATCGGCATTGAAATCGTTTACGAGGATCTGCCCCAGGTTTCGCCGGTTCTTCTTCTCCTCCGACTCCTTGACCTTGAGGGACTTTTCCAGCGTCTCGTAATCGATGATCCCCTTCTTCAGCAGGGCGAACCCGATCTTATCGGTAATGTCGATATGCGCCATTGGACGATGCCCGATGTGGGGGATGGCACTACTTCAACGCTCTGTCACGACAACGGAGCCTTCACGGCGGTGACCACCGCCTGGCTCATCGCCGGGTTCTTCGGTTTTATCGTCGCGGTCTCCGACGAGACAAGGGTCAGCGCAGTCAGGACGATCATGATGATCATCGAGATCCAGAGCTGGATGAAGTCGATCGCGTTTTTCATCTTGTACGACGTTTCTTTCTCGTAATACTCGGCAAGCTGGAGCGCGGTGTTCTTCACCGTCCCCGTCTCGGCCCCCGAATGAAACCGGGAGATCGCGGTCTTCGTGAAGACGCCCGTCGCTTCGAACGCCTCGGTGATCCCGGCCCCTTTCTGGATCATCATCGGCAGGGCGACGGTCTTGATCTGGTGCTCCATGAACTTGTTCCCGCAGGCCTCCGCCGCCATGCGTATGACCTCGATGTTCTCCCCGGCGCCGCTGTACAGGGCGTAGAAGACCCGGCAGAAGATCTCGATGCTCGTCTTGTGGAGAAGCTGCCCCATCACGGGGATGGTCCAGAGGTACTTGTCCATGATGAACCTCCCCCGCTCCGTCGTGAAGAACCGGATGGCGAAGATCGTCGGCACGATGATGAGGATGAGAATGATGATGATGTGGCTGACGAGGAAATCGGAGAGCGCGAGCGTCGCCCGCGTCATCGGCGGGAGATCGATCTTGAACTTGACAAAGAGCTTCGCCGTGGCGGGAAAGATGTACCCGACATAATAGATGACGGCGCCGAACAGCACGACAAGGGTGACCACCGGGGTAATGAGCGCGCTCTTGAGATTCTTCTTGAAATCCGCCTGCCGCTCCAGGAATTTCGCCGTACTGTCGTAGATCTCCGCCATGTTGCCGCTCTTGGAGGCGAGACCGAGCATGTGGGCGGTGAAGCGCCCCAGGACCGCCTCGTGCTTGACAAACGCCCGCTCGCTGTCCTTCCCCTGCTTCAGTTCCGTGTTGATGTCCTTGATGGCTTCACGCAGCGTCCGGTTCTGGACGTCATTGACCATGAGCTGCATGATCTCGTTGAACGGAAGCTTCTGCCTGATCAGGTCCGCGCTGACGCGGACGAACGTCACGATCTCGGTCGCCGGCGGTTTCGCCTTCAGGTCCAGAAACCGGCGCTGGATACGTATGACCCTGTACCCCATCTTCTGAAGGGCCTCCTGCACTTCCCCTTTGGAGAACGCTTTCTGCTCCCCGCTGATGGGCTTCTCGGTCCCTCTCTGGACCTTGTACACCCAGGTTGCCCGGGGAACGATGTGCAGCAGCTTGAAATTGCGCTGCGTTGCGAGCTGTGAAGCTTTTTGCTTTGCGGCGCGGGGTGAATCGGCCTCAAGAATTCCCTGGACAGGCTTCCCCGCCCCCGTCACACCCTCTATCCGAAACTCCGGCATTCCGTAGTCCTCCCTTGAATCAATACAGACATGGGTACAATGTGGTTCGTTCCCGGGACATGTTTTGTGCTTCCCATCAAACAGAGAAAGGGTAGCCCCCCATCACCGGTCCGCATGCAGCGACTGCCGGATCCCCCACCCGGCACCGCGCGGATCGATTACAAGAGGTACCCCCTCCCCAAACACCGCGGTACTTCAAAGCAAGCTCAATTCATCAGGTTCTGGTCGACAAGGGCACTGTCCGCATATACTTCCATCACCACCCTGACATTTGACCCGTCAAGGCCAGACTCGGTTCCGACGCCCGTCAGCGTAATGTGATCCGGGTTCCCGCTGACCGGGTCGGGCGACAGAGAGTACGTCCCGTTGTCGTTGACCGGCCTGCTCGTGATCTGTGCCATCGTCAGCCCGTGGAAGGTGTTGCCTCCCCCCCCGTACATCGTCGGCTTCCTGTAAAACGCCCTCGCAATCGCGGCGTAGTGGGCGAGATCATTCGCGACCTCATCCCGGTTCGTCGACGCCGCCTGATCGTGAAACATCGTAATCCCCACCGAAATCATGATCCCCAGAATCACCAAACCGACGGCTATGAGAAGTAACTGCTGACTACCCATTATTCACTTCTCTCAGAGGATAAGGAAAGGCCCCCCGGGATCGCTCACAGGGGGCCTCGTGACGGTTCGTGATCAGTTAACGGTAACCATGCTGTCGTGGTCAGGATACACATACACGTGAACAGCAACCGGGGAACCGTTGTAGATTTCGTTTCCAACCCCCTTGATAACGACGAGGGAGTTC